>Ga0334893_1000277_pt1 | contig 81085 bp, 81 predicted proteins | sample GraSluR3_MG_5_FD_207218 | JGI IMG/M metagenome (GOLD analysis project Ga0334893, IMG submission 207218) | Sludge microbial communities from methane-producing bioreactor in Wageningen University, Netherlands - Granular Sludge_09_05-R3 | ecosystem: Engineered > Bioreactor > Anaerobic >...
GTAAGTGATGTTGATTAGTTCCCACACACGAAAGCCAAAATTGGATATGTTCCCGCAAACGACCATCAATAAAAATGGGGTATAAAAATTTGATTTTGATAGCTATCCTGTCCTCTTAACACACGTTGAGTGCGTGATTCTGATGCAGCGTAGTGGTGTGAAGGGCGAAAAATAGGGTATGACTACTACATGTAGTGGTTTTAGGGCAAAAAATGAGCAAAAAAGGGGGTTAAAAATGTACGGTTTTAACCCCCTTTTTTAGCGAAAAATACTGATGCAGAAGCCAATTTTTTAGATGCAGCCCTTAAAATGATGCAAAATCACTTTATGACAAAAGAAATTATAAAATAAAATAACTAGAAAAATAGACATTATTTGAAACGATGTTGGTGTAAGTTTTAAATAGGGAATTGAAGTTGAAGTATATAATATTACTTGGAGGCAGACCGTCAATCTGGAGATAAACTCTCTTAGTTGGCGGTTTTTATAATCTTAAATCTTGTTACATTTTTTTAAAGAAATCATCATTGACAATTTGGTTTATTCAGTATAGACTTATAATATGAAGTCGATGTTGCATAGACCAAGGAGGTTTATCATGAAATATTATAAACTCGCAGAAACTGAAGAAAAGTTTGCAGAATTAATCTGGCAGAACGAGCCGATTGGTTCCGGCGATCTTGTGAAACTAAGTGAAAAAGAAATGAATTGGAAAAAGTCCACAACATATACAGTACTTAAAAAGTTATGTGAAAAGGGTATTTTTCAAAATGAAAATGCAATGGTTTCATCTCTAATTTCAAAGGATGAATATTATGCAAATCAAAGTATACGTTTTGTCGAGGATACCTTTGGAGGGTCATTGCCGAAATTTCTGACATCTTTTATCAGTGGTAAAAAATTAAGTAATCATCAGGCTGAAGAGTTGAAAAGATTGATTGATGAGCACAAGGGGGTGTAGCTATGAGTGAAATATTTCTTTCTGTTTTAAATATGAGCCTTACAGCAAGTTATGTAATCATTTTTGTAATACTTATCAGGCTGCTACTCAAAAAAGCTCCAAAAGTAATCTCCTATGCCTTATGGGGCGTGGTTGCCTTTCGCCTTTTAATTCCATTCTCCTTTGAAAGCATGTTTAGTCTTATGCCACGGAATACGAATGCTGTACCAATCCCCCAAGATATTATCTATCAGCAAAGTCCGCAGATTAACAGTGGGATAGGTGTAGTCGACTCATTAGTAAACAATTCACTTCCCGCACCGACTATTGGAGCAAGTGTGAATCCACTTCAGATTTACGTGGAAATAGGAGCATACATCTGGGTTTTAGGAATAATAGCTCTGCTTGTTTATAGCCTTGTATCTATTTTGATCTTAAAAAGACAGCTTAAAAGCGCACAATTAATAGATCAGAATATCTTCGAAGCTAGGAATTTGAAAACGCCATTTGTGCTTGGATTAATAAAACCTAAGATATATTTACCGGTTGGACTGAACGCTACCGAAAGAAGCTATATTTTGCTACATGAACAGACCCATATCCACCGAAAAGACCACATCATTAAGGTGTTAGCTTTCCTAATATTGTCCGTACATTGGTTTAATCCCCTTGTATGGATTGCGTTCATGCTAATGAGTAAGGATATGGAGCTTTCCTGTGATGAAAGAGTATTGAAAGAAATGGATGAAGATATTAAAAAGCCTTATGCTAATTCACTATTGTTGCTTGCCACTGGAAGGCATATCATAAATGGAAGTCCACTTGCTTTTGGTGAGGGGAATGTAGGAGGACGAATAAAGAATGTGTTGAACTTCAAAAAGCCCACAGCATGGCTCATTGTCGTATCGGTCGCACTCGTTGTGGTCTTGAGCATTGGACTTGCGTCAAACAGGGCAAATGATGGAATTGGCGATTATGATTTTTACAATTTTAGCGTAAATGGGTTCATGCTAGGTGCTGATACGAATAAAATGGATACATCTTTACTTACACCTACAGCCCCACTTAACAGCAACAGCGACTATGAGTTTAATTTTGAAGAAGTCCGTTATAGCGCTAACGAAGAAACCGGGCGGCTCAAAAAAATGATTGTCAACGTATATGATAATGGCATCATGTCGATGTTGGTGGCTCACGCCAATGGTAAGGACAATGTCTCCTTAGACAGCAATGAAACATATCAAATCGAGGGCATTGAGGCTATACTTGGCAAAGGTAAAACCGGATGGCACGACAGGGAGCAGAGGCTGCGCTATATGGAATATCGTCATAAAGAAGGGCGATTATCGGCAACTGTTAGATTTGTCTATACGGACGGTGTGGATGGGGTTACGCATCGGCTTGTTTGGGTAATCGCTGAGAGCAGCCTGCCATATCCCTATCCTTATCCAGATGAAAAACAATTTAGAGATTTAAGACCAATGATTAAAGTTGGAGATATGTTATTCCTTGATACTAACAAAGAAATATCTATAGAAATCGGTGACTCAGATATTATAGGGGAAGTTGTTTCTTCAGTTACTCAACATGAAAAACCAGCGGAAAATGGGCAAACAAACTTTGGCTCAATAGGCTCAAAATATGCTTATTATGATGAAAATATTGTTGTTTTAATTAATAACAAATGGATTTTATTTGAAAGAGAAAATAATATATATCAATTAAACTTTTCTGAAATAGATTATACGAGAATTGAAAAATTGCAGCTTAATAATATTAATATTATTGAAGAAAAAATAATCGATAAAGACTTTAGCGCATTTATATTTACGAATAATGAAAATGGTGAATATAAAGGCGCAATAAATTCACATGGAAAATCTTATTATATAGGTCAAGTGTCAATGGAGAACACGCCAGAAGATTTAATGGGAATTGAAGAACTTCAGATATTTGGGAAGCGAGCTGTAAAGTTTCATGGGATACTTGGAGCCAATTATGCTCAGGCATATTACTGGCTTGTTGAAGAAAAAACTGAAGATTCAATTTTTCAGGTAGATGGAAGCACAATTGAAATTGATTTGGATAATGATGATAAGAAGGAAATTGTAGCAACTATAGGTACAATTCCTGAAACAAGAATATACAAGCTGAAGGAAGGAGAAATATATGTTTCTGATATTAACAAATCAATCGGTGCAAAATCGGTATATTTGAAGGATGAAGGTAAAAAGTTATTTGAAGTGTACTTTGAGCCAAATAAGCCAGAACAATATGTGTTCGATAAAGATTCTTTTATAAGAAAGTAGAACCACTATACCTATCCTGCTCATGGGAAAAAGCTTTTGCTGGAGGGAATATTCACTTAGGATTAAGTTCTATTGGAGAATTGATTAGAGATGGATTGATACAAATAGGTCCTGGTTCGTAAATTCCAATTTATCGTTGACTGTTCTATCATACGGGCATTACATGTTCGACTGCATCTACCGAACTAATAGGTTGAAAATGTGCTATTGTTGTAATTAAAGAAATCCAGATGACACCACGTTGAGTGCGTGATTCTGATGCAGAAGCTAATTTTTTTAGATGCGGTCCTCAAAATCATGCAAAACCACTTTTGGGTAAGTAAGATTATAAAATAAAATAACAATAGAAAAACAGACATTGCCGAAGAGTTAATGTGCGTTATTGCACACTAATTCTTCGGCTTTTTTGTTTTCGGAAAGGATACGATATGCTTGTAAAATACAAACGGAATAGAAAACTTGCCTGTTATGATTCTGAAAGTCTTACAAGTACTGGAAGGCCGGATCCACCCCCTGCTCTTACCGGTCCCTTTAAAAGCTGTGGTGATTGCCCTTATGCATCCCACGGCTTTATATGTTACAGCTGTGAAGGAGATTGTCTGAGAACCGATATGCAAAAAATAAATCAAAGGAGGAAAAGATTATGCGAGCAATGATTCAATGCATGCATGAAAACAATTACTACAATCTTGCCTTTCCCAGCAAGGAAAAAGAACTGCAGGTTTTATGCGACAGTCTTGGTATTGCCAATACTGCAAAAACAGAGATTAAAATCAGTGCTGTCCATAACGATGGGCGATTGTCGGCTCTGCTCTTGGAACAAACAGTAAACCTTGACCAGCTGAATTTTCTGATGAAGCGGTTGGACAGCTTTGACCAAAAAGAACTTGCCACTTTTTACGCAGCTGCCTATGCTGAAAAAGCTAATACTATGATCGGGCTTATTAACCTCAGCTTTAACACCCACTGTTACGGCTTGGTAGCCGATTTCAGCGATTTAAATGCCGTAGGCAGGCAGATGTACCTAACAGAACAAATGGCAGTCAGTGCAGAGGATTTGCAGAGCTTTGACGGGCAAGACTACTTCGAAAAAATAATTGCCACAAACACACATCCTGCCATAACTCCCTACGGAGTGGTAATTAAGAACAACAATGAAATTGAGCAGGTTTATGACGGTATGAACTTTCCGTATTACCAATATGATGATACGCCCATTACACTCCTATTAAGCACTAATAGCCGATGCGAGTATCTATATCTGCCTATTAAGCAAAGTGAACTGAATAAAGCTTTGGAGCGGCTGGGTGCAGAAAGACTGGAAAATATCCATTGGCAGGTAGAAGAACACAATCTTCCAAATAATCTTGAAGCTATAGTAATCAAAAATCAAACGGGGATAGATTCACTTAATGAGTTTGCAGCTATCTTTAAGGAGCTGGGTCAACGTGAGCTTACTGCTTTATCTGAACTTGCAGCCTTTGCAAAAATCAGCGTAGCTGAGGAACTTAAAATGTTGGCAAACTGCATGTATGAATTTGAAACTTTCCCTGACATTCACACACCGGAACAATACGGCAAATATATAATTTGTGAAAGCGGCCACTTTGAGTATGACGATAACCTTGAAGGTTATATAGATTTCCAATCATATGGGCAGGATAAAATCAACAGAGAAACCGGAGTATTTACCCCGGCAGGCTATCTGCTCTACCACGGATATAACATGGAAATGCAGAGTATTTTGAATAAAAATATCGGGTTAAAAATCAAAGGGCTTCAGGAGCCGCAAGAGCTTAAGCTGTATATGCCCCTTAGGGCAGTCACCTATCAGGATGAAAATGACTATGGTGATCTTTATCAGGTAGATTTTGAGATTGATGTGTATCCTGAAGAACTTGCGGAATTCGAGGATGAAATCCGAGCAGCAGTTATTGGTCATCGATTAGAAGATGAAAAGCGTGGTATGATGGATTATTATGATGAACACGACACAGTGAATGCAAAGGTTCAAAAATATCTGTTTGATGTAGAAATAATTGATGGAGAGCTGATGGGAGTGGCGGTTCTCACTCTTAATGCACCCTTGAATCAAGCGGAGCTTACAAAAATAAAGGAAACCATCGAGGGTCAAAGTTCCGACGGCTTTGGAGAAGGCCTTGAACAGCGTGAAATTAAATGTAATGGCAAAGAGATATATGTAAGTCTTTGGAACTCTCGTGATTGGAGTTTGAAAACAGCAGAAGAAATGGGAATTTTGGAACAGAAAAATGAAATGAAATTTGGAGGTATGTGAAATGAATGGTTTTCCAACAAGACAGCAGGTAGAAAGAATTAAAGAAAGATATCCATCCGGCACCAAAATTCGTATGGAGCATATGGCTGATCCCTATGCCCCGATTCCACCGGGTGTTGAGGGAACGGTAGATTTTGTAGATGATATTGGTACTCTGCACTGTATTTTTGACAATGGGCGCAGCCTCGGGGTAATTGTCGGAGAGGATAGTTTTTCAGTTATCGAACCAGAGGATGAACAAGGAATGAATCTGACAATGAAATAGGAGAACGGCAGGATGCAAACCATCCTGCCGTTCTCTATCTTTCAAGCCCTTTTATTAAATCAAATACAAAGACCCTTTTATCCTCCGGTTGTTTACGGAGAATTGTAAGTATCTCTGCTTCCTGCTCAGTAAGCTCCGAAGCACGAAGCATGGATTTTATGTCGGTTCTGCCAAGAATATAGTCCACTGAAGTATCAAGGGTGTCAGCGAGCTTCACAAGCATTTCCGCAGGCGGCACTGCTTTTCCGATCTCGTAGCCGCTAATAGTTTCCTGTGACACATTGAGTTCCATTGCAAGGCGAAGCTGTGTCAGGTTTTTAGCCTCTCTGAGCTGTTTTAAGCGTTCTATGAATATCACTCCTTCCCAATAGGGATATTATCAATATAAATTATATCCCTATTAATTGACTGTGATAGTCATGTTGCTTATACTGTATATGGAATATATCCATATACAAAATAAATAATATGACTGGAGGATTAAATGTGAAGCGGAAACTCATCAGAGAAAAAACAGTATGCTTTACTGGGCATCGAAGTGAAAAACTTCCGAAAGGAGAGGCTCTGGAGCATTTGAGAATAAGAATGTCAGAAGAAATCAAAAAAGCAATAAAAGATGGATACAACACCTTTATATTTGGAGGTGCTTATGGGTGGGATCTTATGGCTGCAAAGGAAGTGGTTAAAAAGAAAACAGTGATTGACTTTGATAATCCGCGATATATTCGGCTGATTGCAGTAATTCCTTATGAAGAACAGGCTGTAGGATACTCAATAGCCGAACATGAATTATATTATGAAATCATGCCTAAATGCGATGAAGTCATCACCTTAAACACCCATTACAATATCAGATGCTACGCACAGCGAAATCAATATATGGTGGAACACAGCAGCAGAATCATATGTTACTGGAATAGACAAGCCAGAAGCGGTACTGCACAAACCGTTCGTATGGCAGAAAAGGAAAGCCTTGAGATTATCAATCTATATGAATAAGTAAACAAAGATGAAATAACGCCGGTATAACAGTCGGTGTTTTTCATATATCAATCAAAAAAGTAAGGCCGTTTTCCCAAAAGAAAGCGGTCTTGCTTTTTTACTTTCTATCTTGTTTTTCTTTCGGGCAAGCGGTCGGAAAGGAGGCAAGAATGGACAAAGATCAGCTTGCAGAATATCTGAAGGATTATCATCTTGGCAAGGAAAATGCCATCCTAAGCCGAGAGCTGGAATTGATATTCCGTGTAAACGGCAAGGAGCTTCGTGACCTTATTAATATCCTGCGCCGTGAAGCAATTCCCATCGCTAGTGACCAAAGCGGCTATTACTATGCAAAAACAGAAAATGAGCTGCGAGCCACTATTCGGCATATGAGGCGAAGAATCGCCGGTATCAGTGCCGCCATAAGGGGACTGAATCGCTCACTTTCAGGTTTTGACAAAGCTCAGACCCGACTGCCCTTTAAGGAGGGGGGTGAAGTATCTGAATAGCTTTATGTCTTGGATAGGCGGGAAGAAATCACTTCGTGAATTGATTGTAAATCTCTTTCCCCTCTACTATGAACGCTACATCGAAGTGTTCGGCGGAGCCGGTTGGATACTCTTTCATAAGAATCCCGGCAATGATTTTGAAGTCTACAACGATTTTAACAGCCTGCTTGTCAATCTCTATCGTTGTGTAAGGGACAAACCAAATGAGCTGATGGATGCTCTACGGTATTGCCTTAATTCCAGAGAGGATTTTGACTATGTAAAAAACTGTCTCGCTCGAGATAGCCCTGTGACAGACGTGCAAAAGGCGGCATGGTTCTATCAGCTCATCCGCTATAGCTATGCTTCTGGGCTAACCAGTTTTGGAAGCCAGCCCCATGATATTTGGGGCAATTTTCCGCTGATTGAACAGGCTCATCGCAGACTTGCAAAGGTAGTAATTGAGAATAAAGACTTTGAAAAACTCATCAGGCAGTATGATCGGCCGGTGAGTTTTTTCTATTGCGATCCGCCCTACTTTGAAACCGAAGGCTACTATAAAAATGTTGGGGAGGATGGATTTACTGAAAAAGACCACATTCGCTTAAGGGATACCCTGATGAATGCCCAGGGAAAATTTCTGCTTTCCTACAATGATTGTGAATTTATCAGAGGGCTCTACGATGCACCGGGTATTCAAATTGATGCCTATACCCGCATCAATAACATCAAACAGCGATATGACGGCGGTGCGCAGTTTCCTGAAATCCTTATCGCTAATTACGATATGCAGGAGCGTGGGCTAAGTGTCCCATCACAGATGAATCTATTTGATGCGGGGCTATCTGGACTTATGACAGATGATGAGTAACACAGCCCTTGCAACTGGGCAAATATTTTAACGGAGGAATATATTCATGAAGAAAAATCAGAAAAAGAAAATAGCAGAACAGGACATCCTTGAAGAAATTCTGGATGGAACATCCCTTGCTGATACTGGGGTGATGGATGTTATCACCGGCGATAATGTCTGCGTAATTGTAAACGGTGAAATGACGGTGCTGGAGCTTGTAAATGTAATAGATACCCTTAGTGCACTTGCTTCCGACCTGACCGTAATACTGGCACAGGCCTGCGGTTTCTGCGACAACTGCGGAGATGTTTGTAATTGCAAAGATTCTGACGACTGTCAGGATACACCTAAGAAGTGGTTAGCCCATTGCGAGCTTTGTCAGAGTTTAATGGATGGAAGCGATGATATCCATATTCCTGATTATGTCTTGGAGGAAGCTGGTATCCCGGCAGATGCCAAGTTAGAAGCCTATGCCAATGAGGATAGCGGTGGGATTACTGTTGTAGAAGCAGATATCCAAGAAGATATTACCGATGTGCCTTCCGGCATACTTGCAATTCTTGCTTCAGCCGGTATCTGCCTCGCTAAGCTGGATGAACTTATCATGTTGGAGGAAGTTATCTACGGGCAAGGAGAAATTTTTAATAATTAATAAGGCTGAAGCTTAAAATTGATGCTTTAACTTTCCGTTAGTGGCTTTAGATTAAAGGCAGGTGAAGAAAATGCAAGGGATTACGAAAAAAGGCAGCCTCATTTCCTATTATGGCAATCCGGCGGGATATACCGATAAGGGAAATGCTGTCGTGGATTCTATCTTCAAAAATGAGGAATTTGTAAGCTGGCTTCAGGAGCATGATCTTGTTCCCCAGTGGACGGACGGTGTTATGGAACGGCTTCTTGCGGGAGAGCAATTGACAGGTAGTATGGAAGCCGCTGCACCGCTGAAAAGTGTTCGTATCTGGCAGCTAAAGCCCGATACGGATGTGTATATGAAATTCATCAGCTTAGATGAAATGACAAATCAGTTTGGAGAGCCTGCTCCGGAACATTACAACATCGTTTATGATGGTCAGCTTGGAACAAACGATCTTGAAGCCATTTATAGCCGCTGCAATACAAATCATCCCTCTGGATATAAGGGACATTCGCTGTCCATGTCCGATGTGGTAGAGCTTTATAACGAGGAAGGCAGCGAATTCCATTACTGTGATCGTTTTGGATTTAAACAGATTGCTTTTGAGGAAGGCAGTCAAACACAGGGCATGGCAGAGTCCATGTCACAATCATTTTAGGAGGAAGAAGTTATGCCAAAAAAAGCAACACCGGCTGCTCCCCAAAAGGAACAGTTTCAAGAAACACCGATGGATTTTGATGTACGCATTTATCCGGTAAAAACAGATGGCGCACTGAAAGCCAATGCATCGGTCAATATCAATGGGTTTTTTGCCGTGTCTAAAGTCCGTATTTTAGAGGGCACAAAAGGCCTGTTTGTATCCATGCCCCAATATAAAGGGCAAAACGGCGAATACAAAGACATCTGCTTTCCCTGCACCAAGGAAGCAAAACAAGCCTTTGACAAGGCAGTACTATCTGCCTATGAGCAAACAATGGCACAAAAGCAGTCCAAGGAACAGATGCAGGAAGCCCCTGAACAGGAACGAAGCCAGCAAATGGCCGGAATGTAAGGAGGATTGCTAATGAGTACAAAAGTTAAAAGACCCACCAGCATTTTACTGATTTTTTGCGTAGTACTTTCTTTATTTGCAGGGAGTGCTTATGCAGCTCATCGATACTTTGAAGATGCCAAGGGGCATTGGGCAGAGGAAGCAATTAATATCCTTGCAGAAAAGGGTGTAATTGCTGGCTATCCCGATGGGCTGGTTCACCCAGATAATATTATTACAAGAGCGGAATTTGCAGCTCTGATAACAAGAACGATGGAACTGCCGAAGCCTGACGGGCAGGATATCACAATCAGCTTTACTGATATTGCAGGACACTGGTCTAAGTCTGATGTAGAGGCTCTTGTCATTGCAGGGATTATCCAAAAAGGTGATTTTGGTAATAAGTTTTTACCTGATAAACCTATCACCCGTATGGAAATGATCCGTATGCTGGTCAGAGCCATGGGCAAGGAAAGCCATGACCCATCCTGTCCATGTATGCTTGGATTTATAGATGAAAGTCAGCTTAGTGGGGAAGAAAAGGAATACATCTGTACCGGCAAGCACTACCACATTATAGATGGATATCCAGACGGTACGGTTCGTCCCGATAAGAATGCCACTCGTGGTGAAGCTTTTGAAATGTTAGTGGATACAGAAAAAGCTAAGGAACAGATAAAAAAAGAAGAATCGGAAAAACAGCCAGTCATAAAACCGGAGGAAAAGCCTTCTGGTAATGGAGGTTCTTCCTATGTGCCAGCCCCTCAGTTTTCCTTTATCCTTCCCGAAGCTACCTATACAGCCGATGAAATTAAGGTTGAAGCAAACAGCCGCTATGTCAGCAGTATTATATGGACAGTTCAAAAAGACGGACTTCCAGCGGTACTAACAGATATTATCGAAGGCGAGCTGACAGCCGATGGAGGTACAGTACAGTTTTTACAAACCGGTAGTTTTACTCTAATAGCCACTGTTAAAAACAGTCGAGGTGTGGCGGCAAATTATGAACAGGCTATCACTGTTTATCCAATGGTTTCAGCTGATTTTAAGCTGCCTGAAACAGCACACACCGATACTGCTGTCGCTGTAGAGCTTTCAACCGAAAACCTCGGAAGTAAAGCAGTGGTGTGGTCTTTGGAAAAAGACGGTGTAGCTGTAGAAATCATTGAGGCTCTCACAGGAGAACTAAACCCTCAAGGAGGCACGGTGTTGTTCAAAGGAAAAGGCATTTATATCCTGACCGCTTCTATTACAGACGAACTTGGAAAAACGGTCAAGGCCTCTGATACCATCACCGTCTACCCTGTGGCAGAAGTAAAGCTTGAACTGCCTGCTGTTTCCCATACAGATAAAACAGTAGCAATAGAGACAGAAACCAAGGAAACGGATGACTTATCCGTAGCTTACACATTGACTCGAAACGGTGAGCCTGCCGATATTAGTACATTTATAGAAGGAAACCTTACTAACGGCAGTATTCGCTTTAAGGAAAAAGGTGTGTACACTCTGACCGTTTCTGTTACCGATATCACGGGCAGAGTGTTTGCTGATACTACCACTATAACGGTATACCCTGTTGGCTCAGCTGGATTTTATCTGCCTGAAATCTTCCATACAGATAAGCCTGTCACAGTGGAAGCAGTATTTGATGAAATCGGCAGCCATAGAGCTGTTTGGTCATTAACCCGTGACGGAAAGGAGATTACCCTATCAGATGCAGCCACAGGTACGCTCACCAATTCGGGAGGTAATCTGCAATTTAAGGAGAAGGGCAGCTATCATCTAAAGGCGAAATTTACCGATGATGGCGGCAGAAGCTACAGCTATGAACAAAGCTTCAAGGTATATCCAGTTCCGACTGTAGGCTATAGCCTGCCAAGGCATGCTCATACTGATGCTGATATTGCGGTTGAAACCGACATTGCCGATCTGGACGGCCTTGCTATTGAATGGCTGGTGGATAACACCTACGGCTTTCAGGATTGGGGCACCTATGTAGGTGGAAGCCTTGCCAACAGCGGCGGTACTATTCGATTTAAGCGAGCTGGTGTCTATGAATTAGTAGCAAGGGTCACTGATGAAACAGGCAGAGTATTCTTATTTGAATCAGGCAGCAGATGTGAAGTTTTACCGGTACTGACAATTGGATTTGAACTTCCGGAACTTGCCTACACAGACACATCCATTGATCTCCGCACCTTCGGAAATAACAATGTGCTTCCGGTAGAATGGACAGTAAAAAAAGATGGTAAAAACATTTCCCTAAGCGAAGCATTCAGCGGAAATCTGAATGTACAAGGCGGTAAAATTACCTTTAAAGCTCATGGAGAATATGTCCTTACCGCTGCCATGACTGACTATCTTGACCGCAGCTATACTAACAGCAAAAGTATAACTATTTTACCGGTGATACAGTACGCATTTACTATCCCCGAAACAATTCACTATGGTACAAGCTTCACTGTAGTCCCCAAAGATGCACAGCATATTGAGGGTTATACCGCAATCTGGACGCTGAAAAAAGACGACATTGATACTGTTTTTCAGGGTAGTCTTGATAACAGCGGCGGCAATATTTCCATTCATGATGTAGGCACTTTTATGCTGACTGCAATCATTACCGACAGTGCCGGACGAACCATCAGCCACTTTGAGAATATTACAGTTACCAACGCCCCTCCCGATGCACCAACAGTAACGGCAACCCCTACCCGGACTGTAAAGGATGGTAAATTTTTTGTCGAAATTAAAGCCAATGCAACAGATCCTGATGGAGATGCAGTGACCATGGAATATGATGGTGCGACTGCTGACGGCTATTATGCACCAGGTACTCACACCATCCGTGTCAGGGCAAAGGATATTGCAGGAGCATATTCTGCTTGGACGGTAAAAAGCTTCACTATCACAAGTTCTGCTCCTGCGGTAACACTGACAGCAACACCTACCAGAACTGCTAAAGACGGCAAGTTTTTCGTAGATATCACTGCAGCGGCAATTGATGCTGACGGCGACCCGACCACCTTGGAATGGGAAAACAAAACCGCAGACAATTACTACACCGTAGGCACTCATACAATTCGTGTCCGTGCGAAAGACAGCACAGGGCTATATTCGGAATGGGCATCCAAGACTTTCACCATTGCAAACTCCGCACCCACAACACCGGTTATCATCAGAACGCCAAGCGGCAACAGCGTTGCACCGGGAACCCCTGTCACCATCAAAGCCACAAGCTCAGACCCAGATGGCGATGCAGTAACCCTTGTTTGGGAAAACAGAAATGCCGAAACACAAGCTTATCCTCTGGGAAGAAATTTGGTACGAGTAAAAGCTGTAGATACGGCAGGAGCTGAATCGCCTTGGGCAGCTATTGTGTTCTTTGTAGCCGATTCAAACGGCAGCGGAGGCATGACACTGACCGGCCCTGATTCAGTTATTTTAGAAAATGGTCTTGAGGGTGCTACCATCACTGAATACACATTCACAGTTCCGCCTGTTTCAGGTCATAGCGGTTCTGACTTTGGCAGAGTGCGAGGCTTAAACAAACTTACAGGACAGTGGGATCAGCTGGACTATGGCACTACTTCAAACGGCATCACATTCAGCCGTACCCTTGGTGCAGGAGTGTACACTCAGCTGGAATTTTACTATTACACTAATCACAACTGTATGTACAACAAGAGTAATATCACCTACTCGGTAACTTATCATTTTGAGTAACTAAAATTGAAATATAAAGGAGATTATCACGATGAAAAAGCTCATTAGCAATATGAAAAAAAGGATCACCCACACCACAAATTGTATCAACACAGGTATTCAGTCTCTGCCCGGAAAACTGCAGATATTCAAAGCAAGAAGCAGAACTGTGCTTGCTAGCAATCGAGGGGAAGGCTATATAGACACGGCAGTGAAAATTTTGATTGCCGTTGTGCTTGGGGCATTGCTACTTGCGGGTCTTTATGCCCTGCTTGAGGGCACTGTGCTTCCAACACTGGTACAGCGTATCAAGGAAATGTTTAACTATGCAGGCTAACAGCACCCTTCAGGCGGTGCTTTTTTGTTCTCTGCTTATAGCAGCTGCCGGATGGGATTTAAAGAAAAGAATGATACCCGATGGCATCTGCACCCTAATCTTTTTGACAGGGCTGATTAATTTCAGCCCTGTCAACCTATGGGGGGCATTCCTTGCACTGCCGTTTTTTATTGTTGCATGGATTGATGAAAAACATATGGGCGGAGGCGATGTTAAATTCATTGCCGCTGCTTGTTCAGTGCTGGGGGTAAATGCTTCTATTTGGGCATTTGTCTTTGCCCTGCCGCTTTCCATAGGAATATGCCTATGGAAAATAGCAATGAACCATTTGCACCGTAAAAAGAAGCCATGGGATCTCCATGCTGAAATGCCCTTGCTGCCCATATTGACTGTAGGCTTCCTGCCTGCATACATTCTAAAATTTATAGGTTTTATATAATTCCCGTGATTAAAAACTAAGGAGGATCTGTTGATGAATTTATTAAAAAACCGCACCGTGCTTGGTGTAATCTGCATTTTGTTGTCTTTACTCATCTGCTTTGGATTGACACCGCTGTTTAATAAAACGCTCAGTCAAAAAACCGAAATTATCAGGGTGACAAAAGAAATTAAAGCCGGTGATGAGATAACCAAGGACATGGTGCAAATTGCCGAAGTCGGAGGCTTTGGTCTGCCCGAAAATGTTATCAGGCAAAAAGAAACGGTCATAGGCAAGTATGCAAAAGCCGATCTCTCCATCGGTGACTACATTTTAAATACCAAACTGTCTGACACTCCTGCCGCTGAAAATGCCTATTTATACAATTTAGACGGCAGCAAACAGGCAATGTCGGTTACCATTAAAAACTTTGCAAATGGGCTGTCAGGCAAACTGGAAAGCGGAGATATTGTGTCTGTCATTGCTCCTGATTACAAGAAGCAGGGCTCCACTGTTATCCCTGTCGAGCTTAAATATGTAGAAATTATCAGCGTAACTGCCTCCAGCGGTTATGACGCCAACACCGGAGAATCACAAGCAAATCAGGATGAGCGGGAGCTGCCTTCCACAGTAACCTTGCTTGTATCTTCTGAGCAGAGCAAAGTGCTGGCAGAACTTGAGGCAGACGGAAAGCTCCACCTCTCCCTTGTTTATCGCGGCACCCCTGCCAACACCGCAAAGTTTATCGATGTGCAGGATAAAATTAACGAAGCTCTTTATCCCACAGAACAAAAAGGTGATGAGCAGGAGCAGACAGCACAGTCACAGGAAACAAACCCTGAACAGTTTGATGAGAATGAGGTGACGGAATAAATGAACTTCAAAAAGAAAAGCATCTTTTCTCGCTCACTACGAGCGGAAGAACCGGATGCTGAAGAAAAATTGCAAGGCGGTATCCTGGCTGTTTGGGGCAGTCCGGGAAGCGGTAAAACAGTAACTGCCGTAAAAATTGCAAAATACCTTGCAGATAAAAAGCGAAATGTGGTACTGCTTTTATGTGACATGACTGCACCGATGTTGCCTTGTATCTGTTCACCCTCTGAGATTGACAGTGAACATTCTTTGGGCAGTGTTCTTGCCGCCACCCATGTAACAGAGCCTTTAATTAAGCACAATCTTGTAACATTAAAGAGGAACAGCTATCTCACAATATTGGGAATGAAAAAAGGCGAAAATGAATACACCTATCCACCTTATTCAGAGGTGCAGGCCAGGGAGCTGCTTTGTGAACTACGAAAAGTAGCTCCTTTTATTATTGTGGACTGCAGCAGTTATATTGCAAATGATATCCTTTCAGCATTAGCACTCATGGAAGCAGACAGCGTTCTGCGTCTTGCCAATGCGGATTTAAAATCCATCAGCTACCTGTCCAGCCAGCTAACACTCCTTCGCGACAGCAAATGGGATGCAGATAAGCAGTATAAGGTGTCTGCCAATGTCAAGCCCCAGCAGGCACAAGAACAAACTGTGCAGGCACTGGGTTCAGCTGCTTTTGTTCTGAATCATTCACAGGAATTAGAGCAGCAATACCTTGCCGGTAATCTGCTTGCTGATTTATCTCTTAAGGACAGCCGCCGGTTTAGAAAAGAAATTGAAAAAATTATAAGGGAGGTGTTTTGATGTTTGGTGAAAAAAGAAACGCCTCTGTTTTTAGCAAGCAAGAGCAATTCGAAGATAATCCCGATATGAATAGCATCTCCCAAGCCCATTCTCTGTTTTTCGCTCCGGAAAGCGAGGGCAAGGATTTCCCCACAGTATTAAGCAATGTGCAGGAATATATCTCGGAAAATTATAGCACTTTAATCACCGGCAATCGAGCTGATTCCAAGGTGCAGATGAAGCGGTATATCACTAAATATCTGCAGGATCATAGAATCTCGGTAAATGGTATGGGCGGAGATGCCCTTGCCGATGCACTCTACACTGAAATGGCGGAGTTCGGTTTTTTAACAAAATATATCTTTGGAACAGGCATTGAAGAAATAGACATCAACAGTTGGCGGGATATTGAAGTGCAGTATAGCGATGGTAGTACCGTAAAGCTTGCAGAACGCTTTGATAGCCCGGAACATGCTGTCAATGTAATTCGCCGTATGCTCCACATCAGCGGTATGGTGCTGGATAATGCCAGCCCTATCGTGCTTGGGCATCTTTCTAAGAATATCCGTATTGCTGTTTTGAAAAGTCCTATTGTGGACGAAGATGTGGGCATTGCGGCATCCATTCGTATTGTAAACCCTCAGTCTATGCAAAAGGAAGATTTTATAAAAAGCGGCACTGCTACTGAACCCATGCTGGATTTTTTATCCCTTTGTGTTCGTTATGGTATTTCCGTATGCGTGGCAGGGGCTACCTCCAGTGGTAAAACCACTGTAGCAGGTTGGATACTAACCACCATTCCTGATAACAAAAGAATCTATACCATTGAAAACGGATCCCGTGAGCTTGCCTTGGTGAGGGAGAAAGATGGCAAAGTGACAAACTCGGTTATCCATACACTCACCCGTGATTCAGATAATGATCGCCAGCGTGTAGATCAAATTACCCTTTTAGACATGGCTCTGCGCTTTAATCCCGATATTGTCGTAGTCGGTGAGATGCGCGGTGCGGAAGCCAATGCGGCACAGGAAGCTGCTCGAACCGGTGTAGCCGTACTGACTACCATTCACTCCAATTCCTGTGAAGCTACCTATCGCCGTATGGTATCCCTATGTAAACGTGCTGTGGATATGAGCGATGCCACTCTTATGGATTATGTGACGGAAGCCTATCCCATTGTGGTATTTTGTAAACAGCTGGAAAATAAGCAACGCCGTATGATGGAGATACAGGAATGCGAAATCTTGCCCGATGGAACAAGACATTTTCGCCCCTTATTTCAATATGTCATAACAGAAAATCTCATGGAGGATGGCAACTTTATGATTGAGGGACACCATAGGCAGGTGAATACTATTTCCGAAAGTCTTGCCAAAAGACTTCTGGAAAACGGTATGCCGCAGCCAATCATAATCGGTCTAAGGGAGGGGGTTAAAACCATATGACAACCATTCAACTTGTTGCCTGCATCGGAATGATAGCAGGTTTTTTTATTCTACTGAACCTATCACCTATGGAATTTACAGACAGGGTGTTTGCAAAACTTCTTGATAAGCCGAAATCCCTCCGTGATGAAATCAATGAAACCACTCGCCGTAAAAAGAAATCTTACCTGCGCCGTGAAATTGCCGAGGTGCAGGCCATCCTAAAAGTCACAGGCAGAACGGCAAAGTTTCCTATAATCTGCGGGGCAGCCCTGCTGTTTTTTTGTATCGGCGCCTCTATCGCAATCATGATGGGAAACATTCTTTTAATCCCTGTTATGGCTATCGGATGTATGTTTCTACCTTTTTGGTGGGTAAAGCTGACTGCCGGACATTTCAAAAAGGATATAGCAGCAGAGCTTGAAACGGCGCTTAGCATTATTACCACTGCCTATCTTAGAAATGAGGATATTCTAACAGCGGTAGAGGAAAATATCCCTTATCTCAACCAGCCGGTATTGAATTTGTTTCGTGGATTTGTATCAAGGGTTAAGCTGGTAAACCCTGATGTGACAGCTGTACTCCATGACCTGAAAGAACAAATAGATAACGCTGTGTTTCGGGAGTGGTGCGATGCCATTATTGCCTGTCAGCACGATAGGAGCCTAAAAACAACCCTGACACCTATTGTGAGCAAGCTCAGCGATATGCGTGTGGTCAACGGTGAGCTGGAGAATATGGTGTTTGAACCTCGTAAAGAATTTATTATCATGCAGGTTCTGGTAGTTGGAAACATTCCTCTCTTATATTTTTTGAACAAAGACTGGTATCACACTTTGATGCATACCCCACTGGGGCAGATTATTTTGACGATCTGTGCTGCTGTTATCTTTATTTCCACGGCATTTGTTATCAAGCTGACCCAGCCAATAGAATACAGGAGGTAACCGATGACAATCTATATACTTTTATTCGGAGTCCTCCTTGGATTAGGACTCTTTTTTATAGCCGCTGATTTGCTGAAACTGCCTACCCTTGCCACAGAAAAGGCAATGCTTTTAGCAGGAAAGCAGGCAAAATCCAAACCTAAAGCCATCGATACTTTACTTCGCTCAGCGGCCGTAAAGCTCTCAAAATATATATCAATGGATGAGTATAAAAAAAGCCGTATGACCAATGTGCTGTCAGCGGCAGGTTTTTCGGAAACACCTGAACTCTTTATAGCAATGGCGGTTGTGAAATCTGCCGTTGTTGCCTTGGCGGTCATTCCTTGCCTAATCGTACTGCCTCTCTTAGCACCCATTGTAGTGTTTCTTGCTATCCTCATCTATTTTAAGGAGATTCGTAAGGCAGATGAGGCTTTGTCTGCAAAGAGAAATAAGATTGAGCAGGAGCTGCCAAGATTTGTGGCGACCATTACACAGGAGCTGAAAGCCAGCCGAGATGTGTTATCCATGTTGGAAAGTTTCAAGAAAAATGCGGGAGAGGATTTTTCCGCCGAATTAGATATTTTAACGGCTGATATGCGTTCATCATCTTATGAAGCCGCCCTTACACGCTTTGAAGCAAGATTTAATTCTCCCATGCTCTCAGACATTACCCGCGGACTGATCGGTGTCCTGCGGGGGGATGACAGTGCCATGTATTTTCAAATGCTTTCTCATGATATGAAGCAGTTGGAACTGCAAAGGCTAAAGGCGCAGGCCATGAAGATACCGCCCAAAATTCGTGTATTTTCCTTTGCCATGCTGATGTGCTTTCTTATGACCTACATGGCGATTATTATATATGAAATTATCCATTCCCTTGGCGGGATGTTTTAGGAGGGCGGTGTTATGCTGAGAAAAACAAAATACATTCTAAAAAGCAGACGAGCCGAGGGCTATATTGATATCTGTATTCTGATTATTTGTGCCATGCTGGTTATAGCTCTCGCTGTAAAAGTCTTTCCTGTATATATCCAAAAGCAGCAGGTAGATACCTTTGCCGTGGAGCTGATTCGGGAAGCAGAAATTGCAGGCCGTGTAGGAAGTGAAACAAGCCGCCGAGAACAGATCCTATGTGAAAAAACAGGACTTAATCCTACTGTCACATGGTCAAAGACAGGTAAAATCCAGCTTAATGAAGAATTCACCGTAACAGTCACCTATCAGACTGACATCGGCTTATTCTCAGGCTTTAGTTCCTTTCCCATTACCCTGCGTTCAGATGCGGCAGGAAAATCAGAAGTCTATTGGAAGTAGGTGGTGATATGGAGAAAATTAAACGAATTGCAAAAGACAAAAGAGCCACTTCCTTTCCCCTTATTATAGTCATCACTCTATCCTTAGTTATAATCTTCAGCGGCATATCAGAATACTTCCGCCTGATGATTGTGGCTCAAGGTGTTCGTGATGCCGTGCAATCAGCTGTTATTTCAACTGTTAATGATAATTACGATGATGTGTATCACGGTGTCCGTGAAGGCTATTCAGGGGCTTATCAGCCTATCGCCGCGGACTTTGAAGAAAGCCTTGATTATGGCGATATCTATGACAGGCTGGATAGCATCCTTGGACTTCGCTATAGCGGTGGATATCATGAAAAACGCACATCTGAAAACAAGCTGGAATTTCGCATATGGGGGCTTTCAGTAAATATTAAAAATGCACCCTTTGCTGCAAGGGATCAAAGCGCCGCACGATTTCAGGCGGACAGCACTATTATGCTGGAGGTGCCGGTATCTTTTGGGGGAAAACTGTTGCCTCCTATGCAAATAAAAGTGAAAACCAGCGCCGGTTATACCCCGAAATTTTAAGCGCGGAATCTATGTCAATAGAATCATGAAAAACCTGTTGATAATAATGATAGACTTTTGAACTCTCATGTGGTAGGGTGTGGCTTAAGAAAATGGATTGAATTTAGACAAGGAGGATGCTCTTATGAAAAATATAAATGATAGATTAAAAAAATGGCTTCTAATTACAGGTGGACTGGCTCTGAGTGTAGTGCTTGTGGTAGCAATTATGAGCCAGTTTAAAGCACCGACAATAAATGACTTAGATCTTCCCGAGCAAAATAGTAGTACACAGAAAGTGGCGGTAGAAAATCCCGATATAACAGAAAAAGAAGATGACATTAAAGTACCGCCAATACAAATTCAAGAGGAATCCAAAACCGGCAATGGGATAGATAAAGGCACCGAGCAAACAATTCAGCCTAATCCTATCAAGCCGGAGTACACTGATGAACAGCTTAAAAATCCTGACCAAAAGCCGAATGGTGAAAAAGTTACCGAGCAGGATAAACCGATAGAGCATAGCAAGGTAGAAAAGCCAAACACACCGTCCAAGAGTGATAATCAGCCTCAAGGCGGGGATGTTAATAGTAAGGGTGAGACTTACCTCCCCGGATTTGGCTGGATTAAAAACAGCGGGGAAAATCAAGGAATTGTAGGAGAAAGTGATGGGGATATTAACAAGCAAGTAGGTATTATGGGAAACTAACTAAATAAATACAGCGTAAAAAATGCACTGCTAAGCGGTGCATTTTTTATTGCGGAAAGGAGTCCGAATGAAAAAAATATTGACTTCAATTTGCCTAAGCCTTGCCTTGATATGCTGTTTTTCTCTCCCAGCTTTCGCAGTCGGAGATGGGAATATAGATGGTGGGGGCGGTGGCATGGGTGACGGTACAAGCACTAACTCATGGACACCAGGAAATGATGGGGTAAGGGTGACTGTGGTAAGAGCTAGTGATCATGCCGTAGTTACTACCCCTATTGATCTTACGAATAAAAATCCCCCTTCAACATTGTTTCATTTCGGCAAGGTTAGCAAATTAAGCTATAGCAACGACAAAGGTCTTTCACCTCAGCAAGGAAGCTATCAATATATAAACCCTCCCCAGGCAATACCACGCATTGTAAGCACTAACGGCAGCAACAATATTGATGCAATTAAAAAGTATTTTTGTTCAGAATACACCATAAAACTAATTTCCAATCACACAGGCATGGACTATGATGTGTTGATTGGTGGGGATTACAAGTTGCTGCTTGAACCTTTTGCCTTTTATAAATTTGAAGGTGTGATGATTGCTACAACTGCTACTGAAGCAGCTTTGTACGATGAACAGGTTAGCGGTTTGCTTAGAAAACGAATGACATCCCTGTCACACAAAAACTTGCCCCTTGCCATGTTTTTAGAAGTAGGTGATCTTGGCTATCCGGCATGGAGTGGCAGCAAAACCAGCACTGCTTCAAATGCAGATATTAAATCCAGTCTTGGACTTGGTATTGTACGCTTTCAAGAACAACCGGAACCTCCTGTTGTTTCCGCCTATGATTATGAATATAGGGTAAATACTGAGGTAATCACATCGGTGAGAGTAAGCGGAGGTCAGTCTGATCCCGACAATCCAACCCGTGTAAGCTTCACAATAAATGGCACAACCTATAACGTGGGTAATATCTATTATCCGAGCGGTGACAGTCAGCTTGCATGGGTAAAGTGGAAAACTCCAGCTACGGAGCAGGACATGGTAATTCATGTGTCTGTACGAGGTCCGGGAGGAACGGATAAAAGTATCATAAATTGTAAGATTGTAGATTTGAATAAGAATCCCCCGCCTAACCCTATAGCTGATGATAGAAACGATAGTTTTCAGAAAAACATTGTTCCGCAGAGAGCAGAAAAAACAAGAGCTGATTGGACAGTTTGGAGTCCGTGGTGGAGGGAATATTGGGCATGGCACGGAGATGATGAGGATGGATACTGGTGCGATCATGGATGGTGGGAATTTGATTTAAACAAATATCATGCCTCTTTTTCCGCTAATATGACCATACGCTGCGACAGCAAAAACCCTACTGCTAACGGTCGTATCATGAAATCAGGTTATGGAATTAATCAAGAGGTATCTGCCTCAGTAAGCAGCAACCAATCCTCTGCAGTGACGAATCCACAAAATGCTGTAAGCTATTTTCCGGAGTTTAACTATGACACCTACTGGAGGCTGCTGGAGCAAGTACAAAGCGGAAGCTCCGCCCGCTTTGAATTTCAGAAAAACAATTATTCAACTTATAAGAATAGAACACACTTTAGCCCTGTTTGGATGCCGGATGGAAGCTATGAAGCGAATACCTGGGTTCTAGATAGCTGGACTCCGGTTGGGATGCTTTCGGCAAATCTGACCGATAGTCTGACTATCCGAGGATCACTTTGGGATGATTGGCATGTTGCGCCGTTAAAGCCCTAAAAGAAGGAAAGAAAACAATAGAAATCCCTGTGGGCGAGAAATGATTATTCTCATCCGCAGGGATTTTGTGTTGAAAATATGAAAAGAAAGAAAGGCGGTCTCTATGACAAAAAACAAAAAAAGAGTCTTGATGCTGACTTGTGTCCTTGTGCTCTCCATGCTTTTCTGTACAACGGCTTTTGCAGCCGGTACCGGGGATGTGGCGGGAGCAATTGAGGGCACATGGCGAGATGCTTCAGGGCAGATAAAGACAGTGGTAAACAATGTGGTATTCCCAGCAATCGATCTTATTTTAGCTGTGTTTTTCTTTGCCAAATTAGGGATGGCATATTTTGATTATCGCAAGCATGGTCAATTTGAGTGGAGTGCCCCGGCAATCTTGTTTGCCTGCTTGGTGTTTACCTTAACGGCACCGCTCTATATTTGGACGATTTTGGGGATGTAGGTAAAGCAAGAGCCAATGCATCGATAAAAATGCATTGGCTCAATTAATATTGTAATGGTATTTGTAACTCAAAGTACGACACTTATATAAGATTTATAATAATTTTATAGTCATATCTGGACATGGATTTTTATGGAAAACAATTCGCCAGTCTACTCTTTCTACAGGTTCAAAGTGCAAAGCAGAACACACGGCACGAAGCTTTCCTTGCCCACTATTGCTAAAAGGAATGGCAGTAGGTGCAGATGCACCACCGATGATTCCGATAGCAAAGGAGTCACTGATAGCTTGCGGTTCCATTGGATTATGATGCTTTCTACAAGGTCTATCTCCACTGTTACAGTCACGAACCGAGAAAGACTCATCATCAAGGTCTGGTGAAATGGTGTAGCTCATTGCAATGCAGTGGGATGGAAAATCGTAATTATCATCTATAAAACTATTGGTTGGGATTTCTTGTTGTTCGTATTTCTGCACAGTCATTGTGTGCAATATATTCGTTATTGGATTCGTAAACTCTATGCGTTCGCCGGGAACATTTACATTGAAATGCGAACCACTGATATTAATGCGGTCGTGTTTAATCGTAGCACTTAGAGAGGATATTGAGGGCTTACCTTTTGTTTGCCAAGGAAAGGCTGATCTCCATATGACCCAGCCTGAGTCTTGGTCAAGTCCATAGTGTTTACAGACGCCATCACTTTCTATCCCATTCTGCTCGGGAAAAAAAGGATTCCATGATAATCCACAACCGTGAGAAGATGAAATTGTCTTTCCGTTTAAGACAATCTCGGGACTGAAATTGACAGTCATCGGGTTTTCAGCTTCAATTTCCTCTCGCTGTTGCTCAGAAAAGTTACTGCCATCATTCTCAGGAGAAAGTTTCCACTTATCTATGAAGTCACTAATGTGCTTGGCAGGGATTTCTATGCAAAAATCTATAACTAATCCACGACTACAGGAATAGATGGAAGGAATATACCATTCCTTGTTGTTTGAATTAAAATAAGCTTGAACAGGAATCTCTTTACCTGGCCTTTGCCTACCTGAGTGTCCCCAAAAATTACCGTCAAAATACACCTTCCATTCGGGAAGCGTCGGTGCAGGCGGGATAAAGTCTTCATAGTCTTTTGTAAATTTGATTTTGCCGTAGTCAAACTCAGCCTGCAATTGTTTAATATAGGTAAAAGGGTGCTCAATTGGTTCAAGATGTAGCTTTTCACGAATGATGTTCAACGCCGACATTTGTTCTTCGGTAACCGGATTATCCTCTAAAAAGGTGTCAAACTCCCCTTGGTCCCAGCTATGTACCTGTTCTAACGCTGCGGTATCACCGCAAGCAAGTAAAAGACACAGAAAGTCAGAAAAACTGCTTGCCAGTGGGTGCACATAGTTCCCAGGAGTGTTCATAGGGCTGACGGCAAATACTGTTTCTCCGAACCCTCGTATGAAACAAAAATGAATGCCATCTACACCTGCCCATCCAATGATTTTTGCACCTTTGGGTGTGCAAAAATATAGGCTTTCGTTATCCCCTCTTCCTATGCCCAGCAGCATGGTGTCAATATTTAGCTTGTTGAATTTTTTATAAGTTGTCATATTGATTTACCTCTCATTTTTTATAGAAAGCAACTCCTGTAGCTTTTCAATCTGTGAACGAAATCCATCAAGGTTTTCACTATCTTTACGATAATTATCACCAAGTATCATTTTAGCCATATCGTCAGTGTACTGAATAGAGTAAGGATCGTAAATACCATCATTTAAGCTGAAGGTAATGTACTCTGCGTTTTCAATAAGAGAGAACATTATCAGGGCATTTATTTGGAAAGGGGATTGATTATCTGCTCCCGAATAAAAATTACGAATCTCTGTATCTGTTTTAAACTTCACCGTTACGGCATAGGGGGGCTCGCTTGTATGCAACTCAAAACTGTCATAGGCTACACCTTCAGGGAACTGCAATAGACTAATGATATTTCCCACAGCTGAATTATCGCCAATATATTTCGTGCGGGCATTCCACAAGGCAGTAGTAGTATCTTCCAAATCAGCTCCGCCATTGGATATATAAATTTTAGCTACAGAAACACTCGTTTCCCGACTTGTCTTGTAAATACCGGAGTATGCTTCCTCGATATAGTATTTATTACCTTCGGCAAATAAGAAAAATCTTTGCAATGTTGTGCCTTCAATATATATCCGAAAGTAGTTTTTGCTGTTAGGAGCATCATTTACCGATTTTCTGAAAGTTTTATTTGTGTTTTGCAGAGCATCCAATATGATTTCTAAATCGGCTATATCTGTGATTTGAACCACACCAAGGCTATCTCCTTCATTAACCTGTTCGATTTGTATACTGGACACCTCGTCCTTGTCTGGTAGAACAATCGAGGCATTCATTGGATTTGATGACAAACCAACTGCTAAAATTATGACAGCGATCACAGCTAATACGACTACCCAAAAGGCAGGCTTTTTATAATTCAATACATTTTTAATTCTGCCCTTAGTATCACCTTCACCGAAGGCAAGGGGGGTACCGCCAATAACTCGCCTGCCAGTTGCAAGGGTTAAAAGTGAGGCTGAATATTCCTTTTTCACATTACTGCCCAGTTGTTTGATAACTGCCTCATCACAGGACATTTCCATATCTTTGCCGCTAATAAAAAACGCTGCCCATACAAGAGGATTAAACCAGTGCAGGCAAAGCACAAAGAAAGAGAATATTTTCACTATATGGTCAAACCGCTTGATATGCATCTCTTCATGGAGTATGATATATCTTTTTTCCTTATCTGTAAGGGATGCAGGTAGATAAATTCTGGGCCGAATAATACCCATAACAAAAGGTGTTTCTAAATGCTCCGCAAGGTAGATATTATCTCTTTCACGAACAGCATTTTTAAGGCGCTTTTGTAACTTCATAAGAGAGACAATGCTATAAATTAGTAGAATAGCAATACCTAATAGCCAAATATAGCTGCCAAATATCAACCAGACCTGTGAGTGATATGCCTCGGTGACGATTGGATATCCGTCGGCTGATCTTCCAAGGTGTACTGTGATAGTTCCAAGACCTCCATTAGCTGCATCGCCGATGGCCTGAAGAGCGGCTCCGGCAGCAGAACCAAAAGAGACATTTTCACCTAAAGCCACTGTTTGCGGTATCGGTTGACTTTTGAAAGGTAAAAGACTAAACACACTTTCAAAACTGAAAGGAAAGACCAAGCGGAACAACACAACACCCCAAAGGGCATAGGACAAAACTTTAGGTGACTTTTTTAAAAGCAGTCTGGCTATCAGTACAAAAATTATTACAAAGCTGGCTATAAAGCTCATATTAAGAATCTGTAAGAATGTTTTTTCAAGCATTACCATTCCTCCTTATGCTCATTAATTAACTGCTGTATCTCATGTATTTCTTTTTTACTAAGCTTGTTTCGCCGGGTAAATGCGGCAAAAAATTGGGGTAAAGAACCCTCAAAGGTTTCATTTAAAAATTGTTCTCCCTGACCAGCCCTAAAATCAGCTTCGGACATCAAAGAAGTCACAGTGCCATTTATATTTTGAAATAGTCCCCGATCACATAAGCGCCTGAGCATTGTGTAGGTGGTAGTACGCTTCCAGCTGAAAGCTTCAGCACAAATTTCCGTAAGTGTTCGGGAACTGACAGGCTCATGCTTCCAAATAAGCTGAGCAAACTGTTCTTCCAACTCACCAAGTTTATATGGGTCCATATAATAAACCTCCTGTCGTATATCATTAGACTATATTTAGTCTATCGTGATTAGACAGTTTTGTCAATATTAAGTTTTATAGAAAGGAAATAGAAGGTGATTTTAATACTGTTACCAGCTTTTGCAAGAAGGTTTAGATAAATATAAAAAATTATGTGGAGGTTAAATCATGAACTTTTTTGAACAAAACTTAAGAAAATGCACCGAAGGATATGAAGATGTAAAATTCATCGGCAATGCCTTATATATCCCACTGGGCGAAAACAACAGGCTGAAACTGTAATTTGTCACCTTGGGGCATGCAGATCATTATGCGGGGATTCGCCTCACCGCATTAGATAAGAGCAACGGAACTATCGACAGCACTACACTTAAATTTAAGGATATCTGGGGCAAAAAGAAAATAAATAATCCTAATTTCAGTGATGGCCTTGTACCACATGCGTGGGCATATAATGGAGTTACTGAATGGTATGGATACCAGCCAACACCAAGGGATTTTGAGCAGCTGGCAGAGCAAATTGACAGCTATGCCGAGCTTTTTATGGAACAAAGCTATCAGCAGAAAGAAACAGAAGATGCAGGACTTAGTATGAAACACTCCATGTAAACTATATACAGTAATATTTGTTGGCATTTGGTATAGATAAAGTCTATATGTTGTGGTATTCTTCTGTGCTTGAAGGAGGTGGAGATAGTGCAGAAAGAAAAAATGCTTCGTGAGCTTTACCGTGGAAGATTAATGCCTGCGGAAAAAAGGATTGTTCCTGGCAGTGAATTTCAAAAACACCAGCATAGGCTTGTCGAATTTGAAAAAGAAATCGAAGCTATGCTGGATGAGAAGGAGAAAAAAATATTACATGAGTATCTAATGGTACAAAACAATTTGCTCTACAGTATTGGAGAAGAACGATTTATAGACGGCTTCCGAATGGGAGCAAAACTCATACTTGAAATATTTGAAAAAGATGGCGAACAGATAAAACCGATAACCGGCTAACTGCTCGTCATTTTTTTATGCAAAAACCAGGGCATATCGTGATAAACGATATGCCCGTATTCTTTTTACAGGGAGGTGATTCACCTTTGTTTATATGGGATTTTATCCTTGGCGATGTAATGAGTCAGCTTATTGACTGGATATATGGTCAGGTAATCGGATTTCTCGGAGATTTCTTTTCACAGATGGGAAACATGGGCGTGGAATTATTTGAAATGAACTGGGTAGCCTCAATCGTGTTGTTTTTTTCTTATCTGGCTTGGGCGCTGTATGGAACGGGCTTGGTGGTATCCTGCTTTGAAACCGGCATTGAATACCAACACGGCAGAGGGAGCATCAAAGATGCCGCATTAAATGCCATCAAAGGCTTTATGGCGGTATCCTTATTTACCATCGTACCGGTGGAGCTGTTCAAGCTATCAGTAAATCTGCAAAGCAGCCTTACAGCAGGACTTACAGGTTACGGCCAAAGCTTTGGTGAGGTGGCAAATCAAATCATCACCGGTCTTGGAAGCACACCCGATCCGAGTGGGGCAATCAGCTCCGGTATCTTTGGCGGCCTGTCAGTTATTACAAGCCCGATTATGCTGCTCTTTATCATTATCATGATGGGTTATTCGGTAATAAAAGTGTTCTTCGCTAACCTCAAGCGGGGCGGTATTCTGCTCATTCAAATTGCTGTGGGCAGCCTTTATATGTTCTCTGTTCCAAGGGGATATATTGACGGCTTTGTCCAGTGGTGCAAGCAGATCATCGGTCTGTGCCTTACTACATTTTTACAGGCAACAATCCTGACTGCCGGGCTGATGGTGCTAAAGGATCATGCTTTGCTTGGACTTGGTCTTATGCTGGCTGCAGGAGAAGTGCCGAGAATCGCCGGTGCCTTTGGCCTTGATACAAGCACAAGAGCGAATATGATGAGCGCAGTTTATACGGCTCAGGCTGCAGTTAATACCACCCGTACAGTTGTGCAAGCAGTGGCTCCAAAATAAATGAGAAAGGAAAATGTCTATGAAAATTATTTATGTAGCATCCCCTTATGCAGGAGATATAGAAAAAAACACGGTGTTTGCCGAACGAGCGTGCCGCCATGTGATGGAACAAGGGCACGCTTTTTTTGCGCCTCATTTGTTATACCCCAGCCTGCTTTGCGAATCAGTTCCAAGAGAACGCCAGCTGGCACTGGATATGGGGCTTGTTATGCTCTCGGCTTGTGATGAACTATGGTGCTACGGGGATCGTGTTTCTCAAGGCATGATGGCAGAAATCACAGAAGCTGAAAGGCTTGGCATTCCCATTCGGAGAGTAATGGAACAGGAAAAAGGCTTTGTTATTGGAAATATTAAAGGTAATATACAGGCCGAGGCTCCCACACCGGTAATGGCAATAGGTATGGTCTGATGATGACCATGGGAAGCCTCTTTGATGGGATTGGGGGCTTTCCTCTTGCTGCTGTTCATAATGGAATAGAGCCTGTGTGGGCAAGTGAAATAGAAGCCTTTCCCATCGAAGTAACGAAAATAAGATTCCCCGATATGCTCCATGTGGGGGATATTACAAAACTAAATGGTGCGGCATTGCCACCGGTTGATATCATCTGCGGTGGCTCACCGTGTCAGGATTTGTCTGTTGCCGGCCAGCGTGCAGGCCTTGCCGGAGAACGCTCCGGCTTATTCATGGAACAGACACGTATTGCAAAGGAGATGAGAAAAGCCGATGAACAAAGAGGTATACCAACTCACCTTATACGACCTCGATACCTCGTTTGGGAAAATGTCCCCGGAGCTTTCAGCTCAACAGAAGGCGAGGACTTCCGGGCGGTCATCGAGGAGATTATCCGCATTAAGTACAGTTCCTGTGATGTGCCTCAACCTGAATCCGGACGCTGGCAATCTGCTGGGGCTGCCATTCTGGGAGATGAATTCAGCCTGGCTTGGCGTGTCTTTGACGCTCAATTCTGGGGAGTCGCCCAGCGCCGCCGTCGTATCTTCCTTGTCGCAGATTTTGGAGGATGCACCGCTCCCCAAATATTATTTGAGCAAAACCGCCTGTTTGGGAATCCTGCGCAGAGCCGAGGCTCGGGGCAAGGAACTGCCACAACAATTGAAGGAGGCTCTGATGATTCAAGCGGAGCTTGTCTGACACCGTGGGATGTGCAAAGCCGCCGTATTTTTGAGGAAACAGGCACGTGGCCAGCTCTTTATAGTGGTCAAGGCGGCGGGCATGGATATATTCAAACAGAAGAAAAAAAGACCGTAGGCTTTGATGGTTACAATGGTGATCTTACTGGGGAAGTATCTTCAACCCTCGGTGTTAATTGCGGCATGTCTACCGGCAGAAACGGTATTATTACGCAAGCATCAGTAGCCTTTCATGTCAATCAGCGTGATGAGGTAATTGACTTAGATGGTGTATCTGGTGCTCTGCTGGCAACACGCAATATGCAGATGCAGACATTTGTCGCTCAGAAACCACTCCTATGTCTCAATGATCATGGCGGTGAGCGGATGGATATCACCGAGGAAGTAACCCCAACCCTCAGAGCAGGTATGGGCGGGCATCCACCGCTTATCGCACAGCCAAGCAGTACCGGTATGAGCGGAAATAACCGGCCGGTATTATTTGAAAACCATCCCAAGGACGGCAGATATAATGGCCCCCTTGGAGTAGCTCCAACCCTTGTAGCCCGTATGGGAACTGGCGGAAATAATGTTCCTTTAGTGGGTAACCCTGTAGCATTCTCCCTTGATTCAAAGGAATCCAATAGCATGAAATCCTCAAATCCCAATTCGGGATGCAGAGAAACAGAAATAGCCCGAACCATTGATACCACCAATCCCGACCCCAGTAAAAACCAAGGCGGTATCGCTATCTTGCAGGAAAGCTACTGTATAGCAGGAAACATTATAGATAGGCAGGTACAAAACGGAGGCAACGGCCTTGGATGCCAGCCTGACATTAGTTATACATTAACCGGAGCCGACCGCCATGCAGTATTCAGCCGACAAAGAAGTGATGAATTTTCAGAAAATGAGGTTGTTGCAACTCAAAGTGCAAGGCAGCACAAGGATGCTACTGACCTTGTTTGCCAGCCGGAGATATTTGGTCAATCCCAGTTTGGGAACTATTCCGAGGGCTGTACCACCCTTCGGGCACAAGGCGGTGATAACGGCGGAGGCAGTGAAAATCTTATAGCGATCGCTGACGGAAAGAACAGAAAACTAATTCGTCGTCTTACTCCACTTGAATGTGAACGGCTTCAAGGCTTTCCTGATGGCTGGACGAATATTCCCGGCGGTTCTGACAGTGCCAGATATAAGGCACTTGGAAACAGTGTGGCGATACCCTGTGTAGACTTTTTGATGCGGGGTATCGCATATTTTTTACAAAAAATTTATAGCGAACAGGAGGATTGAACCTTGTATATTTACCCTGATAACTTAAAATCTAAGGCTACATTATGGCTGTGGGAGCTTAGAGATATTGGCATCATTGGTGTAGGATGTCTCATATCTGTGTTTGCCCTTTCCCAACTCGGATGGTTTTTGCCCATCGTAGTAACAGCCGTATATGCCTTTTTATCTATTCGTTTTGAGGATACAAGCATTCTTGATTTTATCAGATATGCCGCTGTGTTTTTTATCGGCAAAAAGCAACTTTATGAATGGAGGGAAAGTGCATGAGCAGAAAAAAGAAAAATGAAGCCAAAGAAAAAGCATCTACAAGGCAGCTCATGGGCATTGAAAACATCAATAGTTATGCTCTGGTTACCGGCTATGGAGAACTGGTATTTTTTATGATTAAGCCCACTAATATCAGTGTGCTGTCTGAAAGCAGTGTGGGTGCAAGGATATATGCCCTGATGAATGTTCTCAAAGGCATCGCTGAAATTGAGATGCTCTGCCTTAATAGCCGTGAGAATTTTGAAGATAATAAAGCACATTTGCGCAGCCGTATGGAACAGGAGCAAAACCCGGTCATACGCAAGCTCCTCCAGCAGGATGCAGTCTCACTTGACCGCATGCAGGTGCAGATGGCAACAGCCCGTGAATTTCTCATCATCATTCGTCTGCGTGACGAGAAGGAATCGGAAGTTCAACCCTACCTTTCCCGTATTGAAAAATCCTTAAAAGATCAGGGCTTCACCACAAAAAAGGCAAATGAAACTGACATCAAGCGTCTCTTAGGTGTTTATTACGAGCAGAATGTTACAACCGAAAAATATGAGGATTTCGATGGAGAAAGGTGGGTGATTGTCGGTGAGTAAAGCCAGAAAGAAAAAAATTGTAATGCCAGCAGAGGATGCGAAAATCAAAGATTTCCTCGATATGATAGCGCCCGGTGTTATTAAATTTAATGTAGATCATTTTATTTGTGGAAATACCTTTCGCTGTGTCTGGGTGCTGCGAGAATATCCAACAGCAACCGATGAGCAGGCAATACTGCGGCATTTAGGCGAAAAGGACGGTGTGACCCTACGCATCTATACAAGACAGGTTACGGCAGGAGAAGAAAAGAAAATCATCCATAATGCGGCCAATAAAAATCGTATGGATAAAAGCAACACCAGTAATCTTCAGCAGACCGTCACCGCTGAAAGCAATTTGCAGGATGTAGTTACCCTGGTATCAGCCATGCACAGAAACCGTGAACCCTTGCTGCACTGTGCTGTTTACATTGAGCTGACAGCCCACGATCTCGATGCACTGAAGCTCCTGCAGACCGATGTTTTAACCGAGCTGGTACGATCAAAGCTCAATGTGGATCGCTTGATTCTGCGCCAGCGGGAGGGTTTTCTTGCTGTAGGCCCCGCCGGACATAATGTGTTCGGGAGTCAGTATGAACGGGTTTTGCCTGCCAGCAGCGTGGCGAATCTTTATCCCTTTAACTACTCCGGAAAGACCGACCCCGGCGGTTTCTATCTTGGTCGGGATAAGTTTGGAAGTAATATTATTGTGGATTTTGATAAGCGTGATGATGACAAGACCAATGCCAACATCCTTATCCTTGGTAATAGCGGTCAGGGCAAAAGCTATCTGCTTAAGCTAATCCTGTGCAATGTGCTGGAATCCGGCAAAACTGTTCTATGTTTAGACCCGGAACATGAATATGTGGAGCTTGCGGAAAATCTTGGCGGGTGCTTTATCGACCTCATGTCCGGTCAGTATATAATCAATCCATTAGAACCAAAGGCATGGGATGAAAGCGGCAGCTTTGGTGATAGAGATGCTCCCCAGGCATTTCTTCAGCGCACAAAGCTCAGCCAGCATATATCTTTTCTTAAAGATTTTTTCCGCTGCTACAAGGATTTTGATGACCGCCATATCGATACCATTGAAATTATGCTGGCTAAGCTCTATGGGAAGTTTAACATCAGTGACGACACAAATTTCGCAAAACTAAATACTGAGGATTATCCCATCCTCTTTAATCTATATGAACTGATTGAAGGTGAATATAAGGGTTACGACAGCAGCAAGCACCAGCTTTATACAGCAGAATTGCTGCAGGAAATCCTCTTGGGGCTTCACTCTATGTGCATGGGTGCGGAAAGCAAGTTTTTTAATGGACACACCAATGTCACCAGTGACCGCTTCATTGTGTTTGGAGTAAAAGGACTTTTGCAGGCAAGCAGAAATGTGAAGAATGCTCTGCTCTTTAATGTTTTATCCTTTATGAGCGATAAGCTCCTGACCGAAGGCAACACTGTCGCCAGCATTGATGAGCTGTATCTGTTCCTTACTAACCTCACCGCTATTGAATATATCCGAAACTTTATGAAGCGTGTGCGAAAGAAGGAATCGGCGGTCATTTTGGCATCGCAGAATCTTGAGGACTTTAATATTGAAGGAATCAGAGAATTGACAAAGCCATTGTTCTCTATTCCGACTCACGCTTTTCTTTTTAACGCAGGCAATATTGATAAACAGTTCTATATGGACAGCCTGCAATTGGAGGAATCAGAATACAATCTCATCCGCTTTCCCCAGCGTGGGGTTTGTTTATATAAATGTGGTATTGAGCGATACAATCTTGCCGTTCACGCACCGGTCTATAAGGAAAAACTGTTTGGGAAAGCAGGCGGAAGATGATGAAGAAGGGAGAAGAATAATGGAAAAGTTACTAGATCATAAGGAAAGTAAATCAGGGCTTCTTGATGATATGCTGTCTTTTATCCGCTACACTCCAGACAGGGAAGCGGATATTTTAGCCTTTATGGAGAAGTATCAAAAATCAGAAAGTGAAGAAAGGCCAGGAATCTTAGACAATCTACGATACTGTATGGACGGAAAAGAGTATCCCAATCCTTACGCTGGTAGCTATCATTACACACCGGAAGATGTATCTTTGATGGAGCAGATTTTAGACGAATACATTGAGGATCTTATATCTGCTGAGGGTGATCCTGCCACTATTTCTGAATGTGTTAAAGATACAGTCTTAAAAATCAATGCCCTCAATGAGGAATGCGGCCAGCATTTAATTGACACTTGGCGAAGGGAGAGGCTCTGCAGTTTTATCAATTCGGCCGCTGAAATGGCGGGACTTTTACATGAAAAAGATCATACCCTCCAGCACAGAATGTGGTAAGGGTGGTGATTAAATGGAGATACAAGGCCAAGATTTCGGAATTGAAATTGAAATGACCGGTATCACAAGAAGCCGTGCTGCAGAGGTAATTGCCGAATACCTTGGCACGACCAAGGAATATGAAGGCACTTATTACGATGTATATTATGCCCGTGACAGCGAAGGGCGCAAATGGAAAGTTATGAGCGATGCAAGTATTGACTGCCAAAGAAAAGAAGGCCGTAGAAAAGTGAGCGCCGACAGGAGCTACAGCGTAGAACTGGTTAGCCCCATATGCCAGTATAAAGATATTGAAGCCGTACAGGAAATGGTTCGCAAACTAAGAGGTGCAGGAGCCTTTATTAATTCTTCTTGTGGTATTCACATTCACATTAATGCTGCCCCTTTTGAAGCCCCAAAGCTTCGGAATCTTGTCAACATCATGGCCGCTAAAGAGGATATGATTTATAAAGCATTAAAGGTGTCAAGGGGCAGAGAAACAAGCTTCTGCCAGAAGATTGATCCAATCTTTTTGGAACAAATTAATCGAAAGAAGCCTGCAACTTTAGAAAAACTCAAAAGTATTTGGTACAACGGAGGCGATGGAAGTCGTGAGCATTATCACTCCAGCCGCTATCGATGTTTGAATCTGCATAGCGTGTTTCAAAAAGGAACGGTTGAGTTCCGCGCCTTTAACGGTGATTTGCATGCCGGGAAAATTAAAGCATATATTCAGTTCTGTCTTGCAATCACAGCACAGGCTCTCAATCAACGCTCTGCAAGCCCGATAAAAACTGAATCCAGCAATGAGAAATATACCTTTCGTGTTTGGCTTTTGCGTCTTGGTATGATAGGAGATGAATTCAAGACCGCACGAAAACATCTGCTGGATCATCTGGAGGGCTGCATCGCCTGGAAAGATCCGGCTCAAGCAGAAAGGCAAAAAGAAAGACTGCGAGAAAAGCGTGAAACAGAGCAGATACAGGCTGCAGAAGCAGAGCAAGAGCCAACAGAAGAAATTAACTTGGAAGCGGAGGATGGAGAATCCCCCGCTTTTACTATGTCAATGTGAGGGAGTGCATATGGAAAATAAACTATATATCGCCTACGGCAGTAATCTTAATCTGCCCCAAATGGCGAAAAGGTGTCCTACTGCCAAAGTGTTGGGGGCATCGGAAATAAAGGATTATGCCCTTGTTTTCAGGGGGAGCAGGCACGGTGCAGTGGCTACAATCGAGCCTTGCGAGGGAAGTTCTATTCCTGTTTTGCTTTGGGAGATTACCCAAGAGGATGAGAAAGCCCTTGATATTTACGAGGGGTATCCCAGTTTTTACGGCAAGGAAACCATGGAGCTGCCATTGGAAGGGGGAACTGTGGCAGCTATGGTCTATATCATGACTCCGGGACATCGTCTGGGCTATCCTTCCGATTTTTATTACAATACCATCCTTGAAGGTTATGGGAGTGCAGGCTTTGACCCTATTGTTTTGGAGCAGGCGCTTGATTATACCGAGCATTTGATGGAAAGCGAGCCGGAGCTAGAACAGCAGGATATGTTCGGATTTGGCGAGCTGAAATGGTGGTGATTTTATGGCTGATCCTACAACAATAACTATGGCTGCGAAAGCCGCCGCTACAGCTCTATCAGATGAAAGGCTTCGCAAAACTATTGGCTGGACAATCGGCTTAATCCTGTCGCCGGTCATTTTAATCATTGTTTTAATCTGCAGCCTGCTATCTGGCACAGCAGATCATAACAATACAGCTGTAGGCCTATGCTTTGACGGCGGTGTTATTTCGGGCAATGTCCCAGAGGATTACCGAGGATACATTGAGGATATGCGAAGCAGTTTTACACTTTTAGACGGTGCTATTGCCGCAGTAAATAGAGAAATGGAAGATGGAGATAGCCTCGACTCAGTAAGGGTTAAGGCTATTTTTTATTCTCTGTTTTTCGGCGATGAAAGTCCTTCAAGGCTTCAGCACAGACAGTTTGTTGACTCATTTGTCACCTATGAGGAACGCACCAGAACAGTCACTACCACAGATTCGGACGGCAATGAAACTACCGAGGAAGAAACTTATATCGTGGCGGTTCCTATCAGGGAACTGCCCATAGTATATGAAAATATCTCCTTGTCTATGGTGATGACGGTCACTCATGAGAGCCGAATCAATGCAACAGAAATTTATTACCGTGTGCTTTATGGAAGTCCGGCCCCAACTTATGGTCATGAATTTGATGAATGGTCAAACGGTTTGCCCCTTTCGTCTGCACCCTTTATTGGAGCAGACGGTTTCTGCTCACCCCTTGGTGAAAATTGGCGCAGCATGGTCACCTCGGAGTTTGGCTATCGTAAAGACCCATTCACCGGTAAAGGTGCAGGGCATGGTGGGATTGACCTTGGTGCACCCAGGGGCACTTCCATTCGAGCGGCACTTCCCGGAACGGTTTATGTAGTCCGTTATTCCACCAGCGGATATGGCTACCATGTGATGGTGGATCATGGCGGTGGATTTGTTACACTCTATGCCCATTGTTCTAAAATCCTTGTCAGCGAAGGGCAAACCGTAGATGTCGGCAGTATCATTGCCGAGGTGGGCTCTACCGGAAGAAGCACAGGAAACCATCTGCACTTTGAGGTGCGAGTGGGTGGAGAAAAGCAAAACCCAAGAAGCTATTTACCATAAAGGAAGGAGCAAAGTAAATGAAATTACAAGTAAACTTTGAAAGGAAAATATCTACTTTCAATTTAAGTGAAGCTTTTATAGAGGCTGTTGTAATACTGCCTGAACAAAGATTTAAAGCCTTTTCAAGAGGGCTTCTTAAAGATGAAGATTTTATAAAAGACCATAAGGAATCTATGTATATGGATGAAAAAGGTGTTCGCCACTCCCTCCTTATACTGAGCGACCAATCAGATGATGGCTTCCTTGTGGAAAGCCAGGGTTACGATTATGCCAGATATGTTGCCTGGCTGCCTCGTATAAAACCTTATTTCAATCAACAAATATTGCAGCTGGCTGAAGCCCTTATTAGAGAAGGATGCCAGCATACGGAGAGCGGAAATTGGATTACAGATTTTGATGAAATTGAAGATCAATACGGAATTACCATTAAAAACGGTAATGGAATCGGAGAACAAGTCCTCAATATTTTAAGCTGTGCAGATGAAATGGCCGAGGTGGAAATGACTGAGGACGGTTTTGATATGACATTTTATTTGGATTTTTGCCCAAATATCGTTCAGGAAGATACAGAAATGTCTATGCAGCATATTTAAACAAGTGTGTTTTGCCAAAAGAAAGCTAAGGAAATATAAGAAAAGTAGGAGGACATTTGTATGGATAACACGATAAAAGTTTTAAAAATTGAAGTTGGTCAGCCACCGGTTATAAAAGAAATCTGCAATAATCTTGATGGATTACAGGCTGAGGTTGACGGTCTTATTCAGGTTATCGGCTTGGATAATGACTGTCTGTTGGTCTGTAATGATGAAGGTAAGCTAAACGGCATGAAGCCCAATCGATGGCTTGGTGATGATATTGTCTGTGGTCCGTTTTTTATTTGCGGAGATAGTATGGAAGGTGAATTTGTTTCCATAACCGATAGGCAGGCAGATAAATATGCTGAACAGTTTGCAGTTGCTCCTGCCTTTACCGGTGAGGAAAAAGAACTTGAGCCGCACATTACTTTTATTAGTTTTTAATGATTGGAGGATAATTATAATGAAAAAAGATACCATCTCGCTTAGTATGGAAGCACAAAAACTCGGAGCTACCAAACGCTATATGGAGAAAAAGGATGCATCCATTGAGCAGGAACTGGGTGAAGCATTGCAAAAACTATACGAAAAATATGTACCGGCGGCAGTGCGGGAATATATCGATGAAACAGCAGATAGCATGCCTGCCCCAAAAGCCAAAAAGCAGAGAGAAAAAACCCCCCAGCACTCCCCTAACCATCCACATGAAGATATCTAATCCTTGAAAGGAAGCTCAAGAAGTGTGGGAGTAGCATCATCCCCCCTGTCGCACCCTGTGTGCCACCGTGTGGGCATTTAAGCCCATGGGTAGGGTAGTAACACCACTTGGCAGTTTGAAGGGCAAATTGAGGGAGCTTTGCGAAGAGGCAGAACAACCCATAGGCAAGCAGATCTACATCACTATGAGCGTGAACCTATGGATTGAAAATAGAGCAGGAGAAAGAGAGGTGCTGCAAACGCACCTCTCGGTCACAGCGGACGGCAGTGCCGACCGCTTAAACACCGAAAATGCAGGCTTTTCTCAGTAGGGCGAAATTATGCCAAAGGTGCTGTAAATCGCCTTTTTTGCTCTCCAAGGTGCTGTAACAGTCATCTAACCCAAGGCTTACCAGCATTTGCAGGGTACTCCCCAAGGTGCTGTCACAAAAAGATAGGAGAAGTGAACAAATGAATGAGAATAAAACTGAACTGAAAAAGCGGGTAGTAGCATGGCTCTATCCGGATATGATTCAAAATATGGAAGCCATGATGCAGGCAAAAGATATGAAAAATCATACGGAGTTTATTTCACGGGCAGTGGATTTTTATATCGGATATTTAAGCTGTCAAAACAGCACAACTTTTTTATCCCAGAATTTACTTGGAGCAATACAAGGCACCTTGCAAAACACAGAAAATCGTGTGGCAAATAATCTGTTTCGATTATCGGTGGAAGTTAGCATGATGATGCATCTTTTAGCTGCTACGCTGGAAGTAACAGATAATGAGCTGCAAAGTCTTCGAGGTCGTTGTGTTGCAGAAGTAAAAAAGACCAAGGGAAAAATAAAACTGGATGATGCAGTTTCATTCCAGCAGGGTGTTGATATCTAATGGCAAGACTTGTTATTAAAAATGGCTATCTCAAAGGTGGAAAAGCTGCCTCCCATCTAAATCACTTGGTCAAATATATTGCTACTCGTGACGGTGTGGAGAGGGTTTCTAATGCTAAAGAACTTTGGCATAGCACTAAAAAGCAGCAGACACTTATTGCTCAAATTCTTCATGAATTTCCCGACAGCAAGGAATCCCTGGAGTACGAGGATTATCTGGCAGAGCCGAACCGTGAAAATGCTTCTGAATTTATTAGCATTACACTGGAACAGCACATTGAGCAAATAGGTGATAAAGAAAAATATCTTGATTATATCGCAAACCGTCCCAGAGTCGAAAAGTTTGATACCCATGGACTGTTTACAGTTGGAGAACAAGAGCTTATTCTTTCACAAGTAGCAAAAGAGATTGCAGAGCATAGCGGCAATGTATGGACTCCTATTATTTCCCTTCGCCGTGAGGATGCTGAAAAGTTTGGTTTTGAAGATGCGGGGAGCTGGAAAGCGTTGATTTCTTCTAAAGCTATGGAGCTTGCAGAGAGTCTTAAAATCCATCCCGATAATTTAAAGTGGTATGCGGCCTTTCATAATGAAAGCCATCATCCTCACATTCATATGATCTGTTACAGCACAAATCCAAATGAAGGATACCTCACCAAGGCAGGTATCCGAAAAATGAAGTCAGCTCTTGCAACGGAAATTTTCCGGCAAGAGCTGCTGCCTTTATACGGAGAAAAAACTCATAACCGAGATGCTCTTAAGAAAGAAGCACGCACTGCGCTTCGAAAACTGTTGGTGGAGATGCAAGGCGGTATCCTGCACAGTGAAAAAATTGAACAGCTCATCACCTATCTTGCACAGGGATTAAAGAACACCACAGGAAAAAAGCAATATGGATATCTCAAAGCAGAGCTTAAAAATGTGGTGGATGAAATTGTAGATGAACTTGCCAAGGATGAACGAGTAGCTGAGGCCTATGTCCTCTGGCAAAAAGCAAAGGGGCAGATTGAAAACATCTATACAGAAAACCCCTCTCCACAGTTACCACTCTCTCAATGCAGCGATTTTAAATCCATTCGTAACATGGTTATAAAAGAAGCGATGGAAATTTCAAAAGGAAAATTTATATTTGATGAACCTGAAACAGCAGATTTAATTCTGCCCGAACCTTCTGCTGAGAACGATATGCCGCCTGATTCTTTCTCTTTGGGATATGAAGATGATACCAATGATGATTTTGAACCACAAAAACAGGGCAGTAGGCATCATAGCAAAAGCCATCGCCCTACATGGTGGAGCGAGGACTATAAACTAGCAAGGCAATTTTTATTTGGCGATGAAGAAAATGGTATTGCTCAGAATTTTGAAAAGGCCTATAGCTTATTGCTTTTGGAAACCGAGCAGAATAATCCTCTTGCCATGTACGATCTTGGCAGAATGAATGCAGATGGTCTTAGATGTAACGAAGATGCTGACAAGTCACACCTTTGGTATAAGAAGGCTCTCTCAGTATTCCATGCCTCAGAATCAGAACGACCATGGAAGTATACCCAGTACCGTATCGGTAAAATGTATGCAGCAGGGCTTGGCACAGAACAGGATTATGTAACAGCCGCTGGCTGGTTGACACAATCCGCAAGTGAAAAATATAAGTATGCGGAGTATTCCCTTGCTGGATTATATTATAAGGGCAATGGGGTGGAGCAAGACTACCAAACTGCATTTAATCTGTATCTGCAATCGGCTGTGCAGGGTTTCCCCTATGCCTGTTTTGAAGCAGGCAAAATGCATCGTGACGGCATTGGCTGTGAGAGAGATGAGGGCGAAGCAGAAAAATATTTCGCTGATGCCTTTCATGGGTTCACATCTTTAGAAAAACAAAGCCATGATGACAGGCTTCAATACCGTTTGGGCTGGATGCTCTTAAACGGCATTGGTACAGAGAAGAATGAACAGCAGGCACGAAACTATTTTGAAAAAGCGGCATCAGTGGGTAATTTCTTTGCTGCCTATCGCCTGGGTAAGTTGTACTTAGGCGGAGAGGGTATCTTAAAAGATATCTATAAGGCTTTGCATTGGTTTGGTATTGCTGCTGAGCAAAAGAATCAGTATGCACAATATGCCCTTGGCTGTCTTTATCTTAAAGGTGAAGATGTCCCAAAGGATGTAGCAAAAGCAATTTTATATTTGCAAAGTGCAGCTGCACAGGGAAATGAACTTGCCGAGTATCGTCTTGGAAAAATCTATCTCCTTGGAGATAGTGTTCTAAAAGATATAGAAGCTGCAATAAAATATCAGACTGCTTCTGCAGAAAAGGGTAATCAATATGCTCAGTACACTCTTGGAAAGCTTTATCTGATGGGAAAGGATGTTCTTAGAGATAAGGAAGAAGCTGTAAGGTGGTTCACGCTTTCAGCAGCACAGGGCAACATCTATGCACAGTTTTTCCTTGACCACATGGATGAGTTTAGGGAGCCGTCTGTGATGCTGGCAGCCACAAGGCTCCTCCATCATATGAGCCGTATTATTGGTGACACTGCACCGGCAAGGATACCGCCAAACCAGCGTGCTGACAGAAAGCTCTTACAGAAAATAAGGGCTAAAAAGCAGGCACAGGGTCACAAGCATGATGATCATGAGCAGTCTATGCATACATTATAACGATTGGAGGATCAATATGAAGAAAGAAAAAAGAAAAATCAATAAGCCGAGCCTAAAAAAGATACTCATACCCAAAAAACACCGGAGCGTTAATCGTCCGGTGTTTTTTCATCGTATAGGAAATCGTCATAGTTAGGAGGTCCTTATGGGAAACTATATACATTTTACGGAGGAACAGAAATATCGCGCTAATAATGTTGATCTAATAGATTTTTTATATCGCCAGGGGGAAAAACTCATTACTAGCGGCAGAGAAAAACGGCTTGCATCAGACCGCAGCATCACTCTCCGTGGGAACGAGTGGTATGATCATTCAAAAGAACACGGCGGTTATGCCATAGATTTCGTCAAGGACTTTTATAATCTATCCTTCCCCGAGGCAGTAATTTTATTATTAGGCGGTGAACAGGGTATTGAATATACTCCTGCCAAAAAGAAAAAGCAAGAAGAACCAAAGCCTTTCAAATTACCCAACGCACACTCAGATATGCGAAGGGTTTATGCCTACCTTGTGAAAACAAGGAAGATTGACCGTGATGTGGTCAGTTTTTTTGCAAAGGAAAAATTGCTTTATGAATCCTGTGAAAAATCAAAAGACGGCAATAAAGAATATCACAATGCGGTATTTGTTGGATTGGATGAAAACGGAATACCTCGTCATGCACACAAGCGAGGGCTCTATACCGAGGGCATCAGCTTTAAAGGAAATGTGGATGGTTGTAATCCGGCATATAGCTTTCACTGGATTGGCAAAAGTGAAATGTTGTATGTATTTGAAGCGCCCATTGATTTGCTGTCTTATATTTCACTCCACCCGGAGAACTGGCAGCAGCACAGCTATGTTGCTCTTTGCGGAGTGGGCAGCCAGGCGCTGATGAAAATGCTTGAACTTAGTCCACACCTCAAAGAAGTAGCGCTATGTCTTGACAATGATGAGGCTGGATATAAGGCATCAGAACGTTTTAAAAAACAACTTGCAGAAAGCGGATACGGATGCCACTTAATTGTGTCTCAGGGCAAAGACTGGAATGATGATTTAATAAACAGCCAGCAGATAAGAAACAGTTTTGAAATGAAGATGGTATGAAAAAAGTCAGAGCAGTTATTTTGCTAACTGCTCTGACCCTATTCTCTGAAACTATTGGAAATATACAAATTATAAGGGTAATATTGTTTGTCCAAAACTAAATCGATATCTCAGGTTTAAATGATTCAAATGCTAATTCTGTATAGTCTATGTATTGGCACTTCTTAATATCTGACAGATGATGAGTTCTTTGACTTTCAGTAAATCTAAGCCTAATTCCATTTTCATCTGTGCGGTTAGCAAAGTTAACGCTGTTGTCATCACATAATTTAAGAATATTACGCAATGTAAATACAAAAACTCTTATTTTTTTAACAACCTCTTGCTCATCGACAAATACCAAGGCAATGGCTGGCTCCATCCCGAAAGCTTCCGATGTTTCAACAAGTTTATCTATATTATATTTTGAAAAATTATAACTTTTGCTTTCGTTTGGCGGGATATTTCTTCCCTTTACTGAAATTGCATATCTTTGACTGGTGTTTTCTCTGTTGACAGCAAATATGTCAGCCCCTACATGATCGACTAATGCAACCGACATATTTTTTAATTGCCCCAAGAGATACATGACCAAACCTTCGGAAAAGTCACCGAATTGTTTTGCCCATCTTTCATCTTTTTCTATGTTCATTACTTGCCTCCAGGTTTTAGAATTTTGTAATAGAATTATTTCACAATATCTTTAAAACTATCTTAACTCAAATAATACTAAACTGAAAGGAGTTTCTATCATGCTATCACAAGTTTATATCCTTATAGCAGCCGCCGCCATGATGTTTTCAGTCATCGGCGGCCTTTCACTTTTAGCCCACTACTATACCCTTAACGGAATCAAGTCTCGCACTGTGGGCGATGGTCAACATGGCACAGCAAGATTTTCAACCAAGAATGAAATCAAGAACACCTATAAACACATTCCATTTAAGCCAAAGGAATGGCGAAAGGGGCACTCGTTGCCCCAGATCAATCAACAAGGTTTGATTCTTGGAAGCATAGGCAGGAAAAACGAAATCACTGCATTAGTGGATACAGATGATGTCCATTGCCTGATGATTGGTGCATCCGGTGTGGGCAAGACTGCATTCTTCCTCTATCCAAACCTTGAATATGCCTGTGCCAGCGGTATGAGTTTTTTAACAACCGATACGAAGGGTGATCTTTATCGTAACTATGGAGCTGTTGCTCGTGACCACTACGGCTATCATGTAGCGGTCATAGATTTGCGTAATCCTACCCGCTCTGACGGCAACAACATGCTTCACCTTGTCAATAAATATATGGATGCATATAGGGCTGATGAAAATAATCTTGTTGCAAAGGCCAAGGCAGAAAAATATGCAAAGATTATTGCTAAAACCATCATCAATGCCGGTGGTGAAAATTATGGACAAAATCAGTTTTTCTATGATGCAGCCGAAGGACTATTAACCGCTGTTATTTTGTTAATAGCAGAGTATCTTCCTCCGACAGAAAAAGAGGATGGTACAATTAACGATTGCCGTCATATCATCAGCGTGTTCAAACTGGTGCAGGATTTACTTGCCCCAAGTAAGGTAAAAGGTAAAAGTCAGTTTCAGCTTCTAATGGATAAACTCCCCAGTGAACACAAAACACGGTGGTTTGCCGGAGCGGCACTTAACTCAGCTGAGCAGGCAATGATGTCAGTATTGTCTACGGTACTCTCAAGGCTCAACTCTTTTCTTGATTCCGAAATGGAGCAGATTTTATGTTTTGATACTGCTATTGATGCCGAAAAGTTTGTAAATGAGAAATCAGCACTTTTTATTGTCCTGCCCGAAGAAGATTTGACAAAATATTTTATGGTCAGCCTTATGATTCAGCAACTCTATCGTGAGATTTTAGCGGTAGCCGATGAAAATGAAGGTAAGCTGAAAAATCGTGTTGTATTTTATTGTGATGAACTTGGAACATTGCCTGCCATTGATTCGCTGGAGCTTATATTTTCCGCAAGCCGTTCTCGCCGCTTGACTATGGTCCCTATCATTCAAAGCTTCGGCCAGCTTGAAAAAAATTATGGAAAGGAAGGTTCCGAAATTATTGTGGACAACTGCCAGGATACTATTTTCGGCGGCTTTGCACCTAACAGCCAAACGGCGGAAGTATTGTCCAAAGCACTTGGCAGCCGCACCGTTATGTCTGGGAGCGTTAATCGTGGCAAGAACGATCCCAGCCAGTCTCTGCAAATGATGGAGCGGCCACTCATGACAGCAGATGAGCTGAAATCCATTCCCAAAGGTAATTTTGTAGTCATGAAAACCGGTACGCATCCAATGAAAACTAAGCTGCACTTATTTTTAGATTGGGGTATTACTTTTGATAGCGTTTATACAGTAACAGAACGCGCTCACCGCAAAGTGGCCTATGCGGATAAGCAAGTGCTGGAGGAAAACATTATGCGCCGCCATTCTGCCTGTATTGCAGTGGATACTGAAACAGGTGAGCTATTGGAGGAAGTAAGCGGTACAGGAACTCTGCACACCCCTGTCACCGAGCAGCAGGTAGATACATCAAAGCGCCGTACCCATGTACGGACATCTTAAAGGAGGGGATGCTGAATGGGCTATTTTAATCACTTGTACAAGGCCTCTCCCGATGAACTGCCATCAAGAGCAAGAGTAGTTTATATGTATCTGAAAGACCGTGCCGGTAATGGGCAGGACTGTTGGCCGGCAGTAAAAACCATTGCCTCTGACTTGGATTTATCACGCAGCACTGTAAAGAGGGCGCTCCACGATCTCACCAAAGCCGGATTGGTGGAAAAGGAGATTCGCTATCGGGAGAATGGAAGTCATACCAGCAATAGATTGATTTTGAAATAAGTTTAAGTGGGTAAGCAAAAAAAGCACATAGTTTCCGCCAAGGGGGAACTGTGTGCTTTAGCTGAACCCAGTCTCGGTTCATGGTGAACTCCCCAGAACCTCTCACTCTATAAGAATTTATTACAGAGAAAGAACAACTAACTGATATATATATGCAATCATCATAAAGATGTCGTCCAAAACTGTAAAGTTATCATTTGTAATTCAGAAATGAGTGATTTATTATTGAAAATATCCCTGAAATGAAATATAATATATTTATTATATTCTGTTTTTTATAATAGGAGTGTAGATAAATGCGTGTAAGTTATAAAAGATTGTGGAAACTCTTGATTGATCACAATATGAAGAAAAGTGAGCTTAGGGATGCAGCCGGAATAGGCCAGGCAACCCTAACAAAGTTGAACAAAGATGAAACAGTTTCAATGGATGTGCTCATTAAAATCTGCACCGTGCTTGAATGTGATATTGGTGACATAGTAGAAATAGTAAATAACGATTAAATATCAGTGGAGGAAAGTGTAATGGCAAAAGCTACAGCTAAACCGAAAAAAGAAATATCTATGGAGGAAGCTTTATGGAAATCGGCAGACAAGCTTCGCGGTTCTGTGGAGCCTGCTGAATATAAGCATGTTGTGTTGAGCTTGTTTTTCTTAAAGTTTGCAAGCGATAAATTTGAGGCACAGCGTCAAAGGATCATCAAAGAAGGCAGAGAGAAATTTATAGATAATATTGCCTTTTATACAAAAGATAATGTTTTCTATTTGCCGGAAGAAAGCCGCTGGAGCTATATCATGCAAAATGCTAAACAAGATGATATTGCGTTGAAAATTGACACAGCTCTATATACCATTGAAAAGACAAATCCAGCTTTGCGTGGTGCTCTGCCGGACAACTATTATTCTCGGTTGCATATTGATACAGCTAAATTGGCTTCTCTTCTTGATGAGATAAATAAAATTAATACCGATGATAAGGAAAACGACATTATCGGGCGTGTGTATGAATATTTTCTGGGTAAGTTTGCTCTTGCTGAAGGAAAAGGAAAAGGAGAATTTTATACACCGAAGAGCATAGTAAACTTAATAGCGGAGATGATTGAGCCGTACGATGGAATACTTTATGATCCATGCTGTGGTTCTGGCGGTATGTTCGTCCAATCGATTCAATTCGTGGAGGCACATCAGGGCAATAAGCGTAAAGTTTCAATCTATGGTCAAGAGTATACAAATACTACATACAAGCTTGCTAAGATGAATCTTGCCATTCGTGGTATATCTGCAAATTTGGGTGAAATGGCAGCAAATACTTTCACCAACGATCAGCATAAGGACTTAAAGGCTGACTTTATTATGGCTAATCCACCATTCAACCAAAAGGAATGGCGTGCGGATAATGAGCTGACTGATGATCCTCGTTGGAACGGTTACGAAGTGCCGCCTACAAGCAATGCCAACTATGGTTGGATATTAAATATTGTTTCAAAGTTATCACAGAACGGTGTTGCTGGATTTCTTCTTGCAAATGGCGCTTTGTCCGATGACGGTACAGAGTTGAAAATAAGAAAGCAGCTCATTGAAAACAATCTTGTAGAAGCAATTATTATTCTGCCAAGAAGTATGTTTTACACCACAGATATCAGTGTTACCCTTTGGGTTTTGAATAAGAACAAAAAGGCTCGCACAGTAGAGCAAAATGGCAATATCAAAAAGTATCGCAACAGAGAGAATGAAATCTTGTTCATGGACTTACGGCAAATGGGTAGTCCTTTTGAAAAGAAATATACAGAATTAACTGATGATGACCGGAAGGCTATTACGGATGTCTATCATAATTGGCAGCAAGAAGGATATGAGGAAACTTATAAGAATGTCCCCGAGTTCTGCTACAGTGCTTCAAAAGATGAAGTAGCGGAAAAGGGATATACCCTCGTCCCAAGCCGGTATATTGAGTTTATTAATCGGGATGAGAATATCGACTTTGATACTAAGATGAAAGCATTGCAAAGTGAGCTTAAAGACTTGTTGATTGCAGAAGAACAGTCTAAAAAGGATTTGCTTTCTGTGTTTAAGGAGCTGGGCTATGAAATCAAATTATGATATTTTAGGTAATCACATTAGGTTAGTTGATATACGCAACAAAGAATTAGTAACCGAACGTCTTCTCGGAATAAACATAGATAAATATTTTATGCCATCGGTTGCGAATATCATAGGTACTGATTTAAGTAAGTATAAATTGATTTCAAAAGGTATTTTTGCATGCAACCCTATGCATGTTGGCAGAGATGACAGACTTCCGGTTGCATTATATGAAGAAGAATCGCCAGCTATAGTATCTCCTGCATATTTAATGTTTGAAATCATTGATAAAGATGTTTTAAATGAAGATTTTTTAATGCTGTGGTTTAGACGAGCAGAATTTGATCGTGCTTGTTGGTTGAGAACTGATGGAAGTGTACGTGGTGGAATAACATGGGATGATATATGCAGGATAGAGCTATCTGTTCCGGATTATGAAGAGCAGCGTCGCATTGTGAATAGTTACAAGGCTATATCAGACAGAATAGCCTTGAAAAGACAGATAAATGATAATTTAGAGGCACAAGCATACTTCTTATATAGAGAAATGTTTTGCAATAATGTTAATAATGCTTGGCATATAGGAACCCTAAACGAATTGTTATCCGTTAAATACGGAAAAGACCATAAGCACTTAGCAAATGGGAAGATTCCGTTATACGGTTCAGGCGGCATTATGCGCTTTGTTTCAAAAGCTCTATATAATAAAACTTCTGTCCTAATACCCAGAAAAGGTACTCTCAGCAATGTAATGTATGTAGACGAACCCTTCTGGTCTGTAGATACAATGTTCTATACTGAGATCTCAAAACCATTTGCAGCAAAGTTCATCTACTATTTTGTCAAGAGCAAAGACCTCGCAGGAATGGATACTGGTTCAGCTGTGCCAAGTATGTCATCAGAAATTATTCACTCTATGGAGCTTGCAATCCCGGATGACAATACCCTTATATGCTTCGATAATCGTGTGCAACCGTTATATAACGCCATTAAACTGAATACTCAAGAAATACACAAATTAGAAGCTATGCAGGAAGTGCTTTTGTCAACGCTGTCAAGCTGCTAAATTATCATTTACAGAACAAACTTCTACCAACGGCGGAAGTTAATATAAAGAATCGCCGTTGTAAGTCGTTCTCTTTAAATAAAAATAAAAAGGAGTAACGACTTATGAAACAAAGACTTATTGAACAAATAGAACAAAAAATGCTCTCATGCCTTAATAATGGGCAGATGGAGCAACTGCATAAGGTATTGGTGTATTGCTTATTTGATGTAGAAATAGCTCAAGACAAAAATGAAAAGGAAAGTGACACCAAACAAAATGAAAAACTAACTGAATCCTTTATATCCGCCAAAAGAGTTGAGGGTTGTTCAGAAAAATCTCTAACCTATTATCAAAATACCATTACAGCAATGTTTACGGATATTGAGAAAGGAGTTAAGCACATAACCACCGATGATTTACGCTGTTACTTAACAGACTATCAAAACAAAAGGCAATCCAGCAAAGTGACCATTGACAATATTCGACGAATATTATCATCATATTTCTCTTGGCTTGAAGATGAAGATTATATTATCAAAAGTCCTGTAAGACGTATTCGTAAGGTGAAAACTGGCAGACAGGTGAAGGAAACCTACACAGATGAAGCTTTGGAACTTATGCGAGATAATTGTACAAACCTGCGTGATTTGGCAATGATAGACCTACTTTCTTCTACCGGAATGCGTGTCGGGGAAATGGTGCTGCTTAATCGCGAGGATATAAACTATGTTGAGCGTGAATGTGTTGTTTTTGGTAAAGGGCAGAAAGAACGAATGGTCTACTTTGATGCCAGAACAAAGATACACCTTCAAAACTATATCCAAAGCCGCGCGGATGACAATCCTGCCCTATTTGTTTCGTTAATAGCGCCACACAATAGATTGCAGATCAGCGGTGTCGAGGTTAGGCTGCGTAATCTCGGAAAGCGTCTGAACATTCCAAAGGTTCACCCACATAAATTCAGGAGGACGCTTGCAACAACAGCTATAGACAAAGGTATGCCCATAGAGCAATTACAACAATTATTAGGGCATCAAAAAATAGATACAACTTTACAATATGCAATGGTTAAACAGAGCAATGTTAAGATTGCTCACAGAAAATATATCGGATGAGGTGGCTAAGTGAAAGACAATTACAAAGTATTAGGCGATTATATAGAGCCAGTTGATGAGCGTAACAAAGACTTATCTATAAACAACCTTTTAGGTGTGAGCATCAGTAAAAGGTTTATTACATCTATCGCCAATATAATTGGAACGGATCTATCAAATTATAAAATTGTTCGAACAGGACAGTTCGCTTATGGTCCGGTTACATCACGTAATGGTGAGAAGGTATCTATAGCGTTCTTAAATGAAGATGATTGCATAATATCTAGCTCTTATTCTGTTTTCAAAGTTACAGATATAAAGCAGTTAGACCCCCAATACCTTATGCTTTGGTTTTCGAGGCCAGAGTTTGACCGTTATGCAAGGTACAAATCCCATGGAAGTGTCAGGGAGATTTTTGATTGGGATGAGCTTTGCCAAGTAGAGCTACCTGTTCCCCATATTGACAAACAAAAAGATATAGTAAAGGCATATAACATAATCAGCGATAGGATAGAGCTGAAAAGAAAGATAAATGATAATTTAGTGGCTTGATAGCATTTCAATCATCGCTACTTTCGCCTCGTTGAGTTTTGAGATTTCCCGTTCATTGCTTTCAATAGCATTCAAGAAGCAGAGTATTCTCGAATTGAAGATACTAAGGGTCTGTTTATCTGGAATGGAAATCTCGTATTCACCCAATAATGGGGGATTCGCTTGTGGCTGAGCTGACCCACCAGCATTTGTTTGAACAAAATCAAGAAATTCAGGTGAGGTAATCATAAGCCCAAAATAATACTTGTAGTCCTCGTCATTTGGCTTGATCCTCACAAGGAATGAAGCAAATACGGCATCGGGGATATGGGCGCCAAGCATTTTAGCGACTCCGACAGTTGCCCCAGTTCTTGCAATAACTATGTCGCCTTCGGATAGAACATATTTTTTATGGTTTTCTTCCGTAATTGGACAATATGGGACTACTGACCAGTCAATATAAGGCTGTGCAATATCAGTTATTCGTAGGAATTTTGAACCAACTGGTTCGTTTGTTGCAGTTTCTGTATATCCGTACTGCATAGAACAGTGATCTTTTAGTTTCACAACAGAAGATTGCTCAATATGAGAAGCAAACTCTTTGAAATATGCTCTCATTTGTGCATCTAAATTATCATTTATAGGCAAGAAAAAGGAGGAAACTAATATGAGTTTAATACTTTGTCCTGAATGTGGCACAAAAATTTCAAATAAAGCTACAACATGTCCCCATTGCGGATATGTTAGTGATAACCCTTCCTTGCCTATAAGCGTGCAGGATAAGTTTGAGGTAATTCCAAACTTTCAATATGATATTGCGGAATGGAATCCAAATAAGGGAAATCTTAGCGTTATATCAAATGAGGACAATAAAAGTCTTATGCAATATTTTGGAAGCTGGAGAAATATTAGAACGGTATTCCCTTCTTTAGCCGATACTATACAATCTATGGCTTCAAAGGAAACTGTTTTAGTTGCCGATATGGATGCCTATGTTAAAGAAATGATTAATAAAGGTTTGTATAGGTTCTCGATTGATAAAAATGGAGAAATACTTCCAACAATTAGGGATGCTTCAGGCATTGTCAAACAAGTACGACTTGAAGAATTGAAGCTTACACCGGATATAGCACAGTCACTTGGACATCTAAATACTCATGCGGCAATGGCTCAGATTTTAGATGAGATTGAGTATGTAGGAGATGCGATAAAACAAATACACATAGAGCTGCAAAATGACCGTATTGCTATGGCAGAGAGTTCAAGAGATAAGTTGTTGCAGGCTCGCAGAATACAGAACACAAAATTAAGAGAGGTTGCAGTATTGAATGTGGTGAATTCCGCTACGGATTCTAAGCGAGTGTTAATGAAAAATTTTGCACATAATTTGCAGGATATTTCAGAACACTCACAAAAGTCGTTTGGTCAACTTCTTGTTGATTTTAAAGGACAAAGAGATATTGATATAAAAGCAGCTGATTCTTTTCAGGCATTGATTTCAATCACAAATGCCGTCCAAATCGAATGCGAAGGTTATGCGATGTTAGGTGAATATGAGTCAAGCAAAGAATGCTTGGTACAGTTTAGGGACTTTATAACAGAAAACAAGCTGGATAAAAGAGATACCTTGCTACTATTAAATGGGAACTTAGTAACTAAACAAATTGGGGTTGTTGATGAATTTTCAATGATTGCAAGTAGAATTACAACATTTGATGAGACAAAACAACTTGAATATCATATAGCAAATATGCTGATAGGTGGTGTCGAAGATGAAGGCAAAGAAGATTAAAAAAGCAGGTAATACAGAAATACCGATTATTAAATATTGCAAGAATAAAGCATGTGCTTGTGAACTGCCAAGCAACAATAAAGGCAAATACTGCGACAAATGTCGCAGGGAAAGAGCTAAAAAAGTACGGGAAGCAGGCACGACTGTTGGCGGGATAGCTCTGGCAGCGATAGCACTTGTTCCAGGGCTAAAGGAAATTGGTAAATTTACAAAGAAATAAAAAATCAGAGAGCTTGTCTTTCAGAAAGAGAGGACGCAATGATAAATTTCAACGAAAGTGCATTGGAATTATCCATCATGGAGCTGTTGCAAGATGAAAATTATATTCATCTGACTGGTGAACAAATACATAGGGAACGGACTGAGGTGCTCCTGATTGATGACCTCAGGGATTTTCTTGTGTCTAAATATGCGAAAGAGGATATTACAAAAAGCGAGGTTGAAAGTATTATTCTGTCTTTGCGTAATATCTCTGGAACCATTTATGAGGCGAATAAAACTGCACTTAAAATGATTTGTGATGGCTTCATTTTCAACCGTGAAGATCGAAGTAAAAAGGATATTTATATTGAGCTTATTGATTTTAATGACAGCAAAAATAACAATTTTAAAGTTGTAAATCAATTTGAAATTGAGGGTGTGGGCGGCCAGAGACGCATTCCTGACAGTATTGTGTATGTTAACGGAATTCCTTTGGTTGTACTTGAATTCAAAAGTGCGGTGAAAGAAAACACAACAATTATGGATGCTTATACCCAACTGACGGTTAGGTACAAGCGAGATATTCCCGAACTATTCAAATATAACGCATTTATTGTAATCAGCGATGGAGCAAACAACAAGTACGGTTCATTTTTTGCACCATATGACTTTTTTTATGCATGGAGAAAAATTAACCATGATGATAAGGAGCTTGATGGTATCAGTTCCCTTGTAACCATGGTTAAAGGCTTATTCAAAAAAGACCGCTTACTTGAAGTGGTTAAGGATTTCATTTATTTCCCTGACAGCTCTGATAGGGATGTAAAGGTAGTATGTCGTTATCCTCAGTACTTTGCTGCTTCAAAGCTTTTTGAGAATATTAAAGAACATATGCGCCCTGAAGGCGACGGTAAGGGTGGTACTTATTTTGGTGCTACTGGATGCGGCAAGAGTTTCACGATGCTGTTTTTAACTCGTCTGCTTATGAAAAGCACGCACTTTAATAGCCCCACAATTTTGCTGATAACAGACAGAACAGATCTTGATGACCAACTTTCAAAACAATTTGTCGCATCAAAAACATATATAGGAGACAACACTGTTGTGAGCATTGATTCCCGTGAAACTTTAAGGGAGGAGCTACAAGGAAGAGAAAGCGGTGGTGTTTACCTGACAACGATTCAGAAGTTTACCGAAGATACAGAACTTTTAACGGATCGATATAACATTATTTGTATTTCTGATGAAGCCCATCGTTCACAAATTAACCTTGATCAAAAGGTGCGAGTTACTGACAAGGGTGTCGAACGAAAATACGGTTTTGCTAAATATTTGCATGATTCTCTTCCCAATGCAACTTATGTTGGATTTACCGGCACGCCTGTTGACGGAACTATTGAAGTGTTTGGGGCGATTGTGGATGCTTATACAATGACTGAGTCAGTTAAGGATGGCATTACAGTTAACCTTGTTTATGATGGTAGAGCTGCCAGGGTAACACTTGACCAGGCCAAGGTCAAAGAGATAGAAGATTACTATGCTCAGTGTGAACTGGAAGGTGCCAACGAATATCAAATTGAGGAAAGTCAAAAAACTGTTGCAAAGCTCAATGTTATTATTGGAGACCCTGACAGACTTAGGGAAGTTGCTAAAGATTTTATAAACCACTATGAGACCCGTGTAGAAGAAGGGGCAACTGTTGCAGGAAAGGCAATGTTTGTCTGCTCAAACCGGTATATTGCTTATGACTTGTATAAAATAATTATTGAAATGCGGCCTCAGTGGGCAGAGAAAAAAGTTTGCCCAGATGGCGTGGAATTGACTGATAAAGAGAAAAAAGAGTTAAAGCCTATAGAAATGATAAAGATGGTAATGACTCGAAACAAAGATGATGAAGAAAATCTTTATAATATGCTTGGTACAAAAGATGACAGAAAAGAGCTTGATCGCCAGTTTAAGCAAATACACTCAAATTTTAAAATCGCTATTGTTGTTGATATGTGGCTAACCGGTTTTGATGTGCCCTGCCTTGATACAATTTATATTGACAAGCCTATCCAGCAGCATACTCTCATACAGACCATTTCGCGCGTCAACAGAGTTTATGAGGGCAAGGATAAGGGATTAATTGTAGATTACATCGGCATTAAAAATAACATGAACAAGGCTCTTGCGAAATATACAAACTTTGAGACAGAGGAGTTTGAGGGGGTTGAGCAATCAATAACTATTGTTAAAGACCAGCTGGAGGTTCTCTCGCAGATGTTTCATAATTTCAATAGTCATGATTTTTTCTATGGCTCACCGAAAGCGCAGCTTGAATGCCTGAATCGTGCCACTGAATATGTTCAGCTCTCGGAAGAACTGGAACTTAGATTTATGGCAGCAGTGAAAAGAATGAAGCAAGCATTTAATCTTTGCAGTGCCAGTGATGCCTTCTCTGATAAGGATAAGGACTATATCCACTTCTACATTGCTGTACGATCTGTTTTATTTAAACTTACAAAAGGCGATGCCCCTGATATAGCACAGATGAATGCTCGGGTGCGAAAATTGCTTGAAGGAGCAATCCAATCAGATGGGATAGAAGAACTGTTTGAAACCGGTAAACATATTTCCATTGATATTTTTAGCGATGAGTATATGGATAAAATCAATGCAATACAACTGCCAAACACCAAGGTTAAAATACTTCAAAGACTTCTTTCTCAGGCAATTGAAGAATTTAAAAAAGTGAATAAAATTATGGGCGTTGAATTTGCTGAACGGCTGAAAAAAATAGTTGATGATTATAATAACCGCCGTAGGGATGAAGCCTATGCAAATGAAGTACTTGATGATATTGCAGAGCAACTGACTACACTTTTACAGGAATTGAAAGTAGAAAAAGACTCTTTCAAAAGCATGGGGATTGATTATGAGGAAAAGGCGTTTTATGACATCTTGAAAGCCGTTGCCAGAAAATATGAGTTTGAATATCCTGATGAAAAAATGAAGGAGCTTTCGCAGAAAATTAAAGCAATTGTTGATGATAAAGCACGATATACCGATTGGTCAACCAGAGAAGATATCAAGGCTAATCTACAAGTGGATTTAATCATACTGCTTGATGAGTATGGATATCCGCCAGTCACCATTGATGATGTTTATAAAGAGGTTTTGGAGCAAGCGGAAAATTTTAAAAAATATTTATAAGGTTATATAGTCAGAAATCAAACAAGTGGAGGTGAAGCAAATGGAAAAGAAATCAAGAATCCTGTACCTTCTAAAATATCTACATGAGAATTCCGATGAGTCGCATCCGGTTTCCTCTACAGAACTTATGGAATATTTGGAGTCTGAAGGCATTAAAATACACCGCACAACCATCAATGCAGACGTTGCTTTAATGGTTGAGGCTGGAATAGATGTTATTACTGTCCGTTCCTCTCCAAACAAATATTTTATTGGAGACCGGCAACTTGAACTTCCAGAACTTAAAATGCTTGTAGATGCCGTTGCTTCCTCTAAATTTATAACAACTAAGAAGAGTAAGCAGTTGATAGATAAAATTGGGAAGTTGACGAGCAAAAAGCTATGTGAAGAATTACAACGAGAGGTTTATACAGAACGAATTATAAAACCGGGAAACGAGCAAATTTATTATACTGTTGATAAAATTCAAGAGGCTATTCGCACGAGGAAGTGGATGGAGTTTAAATATTTGGAATACAATCCAGACAAAAAACTTGTGTACAAAAATCGTGGATATTTGTACGAGCTTTGCCCCTTAACAACCTTTTGGAGTGATGATCGCTACTATGTGGTGGGATACAGCAAAAAGCATAAAAAGATTGCCACCTTTAGAATTGATCGTATTGAAAAGCCGGAGGTTACTACAGTAGATGCAGTGCCAAGCCCGGACGATTTTGATCCTTCTGTTTATGCCAATCAGGTATTTGAAATGTTTGATGGTAAATGTGAGGATATAGAGTTGAAATGTACCAACGACCTTATGAGCGTTATTGTTGACAAGTTTGGCGAACAGGTTGAAACAAACACTTTAGGAAGTACACACTTTAAAGCCACCGTAGAAATACAAGTAAGTCCTCGCTTTTATGGCTGGGTGTTTGGATTTGCTGGTAAAATTAGCATCCTTGGTCCTGAGTATGTTAAGGAAGAATATAAGGAACTTGCCAAAGCAGTGTTAGACTAAACTTTTTGTGAAAGAGAGGTGAAGCCGTAATCAGGCGATTAAATGAAAATTGAAATGGGAGAATCTCTAATCCTATCATGGCTTCGACATATAAAAGAATGCCAAATTGTACAGACAAACTGGAAGCCCTCCTCTAAATGGGAACTGAAAGGCATAGAACAGATAGAGAAGCTAAAATTTATGTCAGAGGAACGCTTCAAACAGCTTTATCAATATGATCTTTACAAAGGGAGTAGCAGTGTATTTCAAATAATTGCACAGGCAGAGGTCGATGTAATAGGAATGAGCTTTGATAAAGATGAAATAAAAGTACATGCTGTAGATGTGGCATTTCATGAGTCTGGACTAAATTATGGTTCCAGAGATGAAACAGTTGCAAGGGTGATTAAGAAGTGTTTGCGTACAGCCATGTGTACCTATGGATATCTGGGGTTAACAGCTGGTACCATCGTGTTTGCATCTCCTAAAATTAATCCGGCGGTGTATGCAGATTTAGAAAAGATCTTACCGGAGATAGAAAGTTTGCTTAAAGAAGCTGGCATGGATTTTCATGTACGAATTATTTGTAACGAGGATTTCAAGAGTAAGATATTAGAGCCGGTGGTTGATATTTTAGATGATGTGGCTGATACTTCGGAATTATTTATGCGTAGCCTACAGATGTATAATCTTTTTGCAGATAAGCGTACAAGGGTTACAGGTATGTCACGGAAACCGAAAAAAGACGCTTACCTGACAGATTCTATAGAGAAGATGACTGGTGCTGACCGTTTTAATGAAATGAAAATTGGGGCTATCGTACGCACGGAACTGAGACAACTACTGGAAGATGGAATGGTATCCGAAGAAGAAATAAAGTTAATGCAAACCAAGGAGTATTCAAAAGAAACTTTTGATATTCAATACCCATTGCTAATGCTAAGTGAAGGGACAAACGGCATGCACCCAGCAAGATACTATTCCGCACCAATTACAGTGCATGGAAAGAAATATTTTTTATGTTCTGAATGGTTTGAGGTTCCACAAAATAATGATCGGCCTTACCTATTAAAGTGGCTTGCACCACATTCGGAAAGGTAAACTCAAAGTATTATGGAATTTGTATGGTTTTATACTATAGTTGCATATAGAGGTGATATGAATGAAAGTACTATTTTGTAAGATTTCCTCAATGAAATATTATAAGGGAGCAAGCCAAAAGGATGTCCCATATAACGGTGGAAGTTATGTAAATGAAAATGGATTTGGCAATGAACAATACAATTTTGCGCCGGTTCAATTGGATGATGGGCAGGATTACTGCCTTGGTTTTGTAGAAACGAAAACCACATCAAAAACTAAACGCAATGATCTACATATTGAAAAAATAGATGGCTGTGAGCTTTTAAAAAAAGATGACTGTGTAGATGGTGTTTTGGTCGTTTGGTGTGCAACAACAGATTTGAATGAAACCTCTATTATCGGATGGTATCAGGATGCTACCGTATATAGAACCTATCAAAATGCTGAATTTGATAGCGGATACAATCAAGAATTTAATGTGCTTGCGAATAAAGAAAATTGCGTGTTGCTCCCTCAAGGCGAACGACATCGGTATATTTGGGATGCACCTACTGCAAAAAAACGAACCTATGGTTTTGGACAATCTATGATTTGGTATGCCACAGAGGAAAATGCTGCTGCATATGTTGCAAAATTGGCAAAACAAATTGGAGAGTATGCCGGTGAAAACTGGATTGATAAAAGTGCAGAAGATATAGATGGCAATGTTTAAGAATGCATTACTTAGTATATTTGAAGCAGTTTTTCAATAAAACAAATTTGCGATGGGAGGAACTTAATGCCGTTAGAAATTATACGAAATGATATAACAAAGCTAAAGGTGGACGCTATTGTAAATGCTGCAAATCGTTCTTTGCTGGGCGGAGGCGGTGTTGATGGCGCTATTCATCGTGCCGCCGGTTCTGCGTTATTGGATGAATGTCGATCTTTAGGAGGATGCGAAGTAGGTCAATCCAAAATAACGAAGGGATACAAACTGCCGGCTAAATATGTGATACATACTGTTGGCCCCATTTGGAGTGGTGGTTCAGAAAATGAAGAAGTCATGCTTCGTAGTTGTTACATAAATTCCTTGAATTTAGCAAAGGAACATCACTTAAAAAGCATAGCCTTCCCCCTTATTTCATCAGGGGTATATGGATATCCCAAGGATCAGGCACTCAAGGTGGCAGTAGGGACAATTGGAGAATTTCTTTTATATAACGATATGAAGGTTTATCTTGTTGTATTTGATAAGTCGGCCTTCGGGTTTTCTAAAAAGCTTTTTTCCAGTATCAAGCAATATATTGATGACAACTATGTAGATGAGAATGAAGAGCGATACCGCCGTCGGAGTATTCACGAGGAAGAAAATCAGCTTTATATAGGCGAGTTGCCTGTTGAAGCGGATACTTGCATGATGGCTGATATGGAGGTCAATAAAAGCAAGCGATCTCTTGACGAAGTTATCAACCAGCTTGACGATACCTTCTCGGAGCGTCTGCTTAGGCTTATCGATCAGAAAGCAAAAACAGATGTGGAAACATATAAGAAAGCCAATATTGACCGCAAACTGTTTTCAAAAATTCGAAGCGATAAAAATTATAAACCAAGCAAGGCTACAATATTAGCATTCGCTTTGGCACTGGAACTGTCACTGGATGAAACAAAGGACTTCCTTATGACAGCAGGATTCGCTTTGTCACGCAGTAACAGATTTGACATTATTATTGAATATTTTATCGTAAACGGAATTTATAACATTCATGAAGTGAATGAGGCTTTATTTGCCTTTGATCAAACCCTACTGGGGGTGTCGTAATTATGGGGATTAAGGAACAAATTCTTCAAGCTTTGAAGGTGAAAAACTATCAATCGGATAGAGAACTTACAGATTATATCTTAGGAGTCGGGGCTGCTCAACAAGGTATTAATGCCGCTTGCCGCCAATTAGCCTTGGCTGGAAAGCTAAAGCGCACTGCACCTCCCATTAAGAACTACGTAGATTCCGATTTTACTTCAGAACAAACAGGCCTGCCTTGTAAGAAACCAGCTGTACAAGTAGAACGAGGTATGTACTTAAAGAAAGAATTCAATGATTTTTGGAATGATTTCTGGAAAACAGACAAAGATTATTATTCTGATTTTTCACTGGAAAAGCTGTCACAGTTAAAAATGGCTGTAACAAATATCAACAACCTTATTACCTATGAAACAACTATCATGGCAAGCAGCCTAATATGCGACATCTTGGAGCTAAGCGAAAGGGATAGATTAGAAATCGAAAAAGGCATTCAAAGCACTAGTGCCAACAGCAACGGATTCGATATTGAATACCATGGTGAATTTCCATTTATCTGTGAAGTTAAAGCCAATATTCCCTCTGGAGGCAAGGATGTCTTTGGTGCCCAACAGATAAATCAGCTAAATAAAGATGTATTCTCTCTATTAAATGGCAAGAGCAAATCTATTATCAAGCCTGAAGCTCTGTGCAATTATTATAAATTTTTATGTATGTACTGCAATGATGTTAAAACCTCGAATGCAATAGGACGGTTTGTTACGTCTTTTAATCATAAACATAGCAATAGCATAGAGATTTGGAGTGGGCAAGATTTATTAAGAAAAGATAAAGTTTATCTTTTTACCGTTAAAGAAGAAGTATAATATGTCGCATAGCTGGCGACCACATAGAAGAAGCATTGTAGTATCCTTAATTTATAATAAATTTAGGAGGATATTACAATGAAAAAAGATTTGACGGAACTTGTTTTTATTTTGGATCGAAGCGGATCTATGGGTGGATTGGAAAGTGATACTATCGGTGGCTATAATGCCATGCTTTCAAAACAGAAAAAAGAGTGCGGAGAAGCTGTGATTACAACAGTCTTATTTGATGACCAATATGAGTTGCTCCATGATCGAATCCCACTTAAGGGTGTTCGTTCTATTTCGGGAAAAGAGTATTTTGTCCGAGGTACAACAGCATTGCTTGATGCAATTGGCAAGACTATTCATAAAATAGGAAATGCTCAAAAAAATACCGCAGAAGATGAGCGTGCTGAAAAAGTATTGTTTGTAATTACAACGGACGGACAGGAGAATGCAAGCCGAGAATATAGTTATGACAAAATTAAGGCACAAATTCTTAGACAACAGGATAAATACGGCTGGGAGTTTATCTTTTTAGGGGCGAATATTGATGCCATTGCTGAAGCTGGACGATTTGGAATACGTGCTGACCGTGCAGCGAACTACCATGCTGACAGTGAAGGGACAGAGATCAATTTTAATGTAATGTCTGAAGCAATCAGCCAACTGCGTGTTTCTAGAAACATATCTGCTGATTGGAAAAAAGAAATTGACAAGGATTATGAAAATAGAGCAAAAAGTAAGCCAAGGCGGTGATTATTATGAGAAACAAAATATTTGGGGGGATTGTAGGGCTTGTTGTCGGAGATGCTTTAGGTGTTCCAGTTGAATTTATGAGTCGCTACGAACTAAAATCCAACCCAGTTACTACTATGAGAGATTATGGCTCCCATAATCAGCCGAGAGGGACTTGGTCTGATGATAGCTCTATGACACTTTGTCTTGTAGATAGTCTGAATAGTGGTCTCTCTTACGATGATATTGCCGCAAAATTTCTCGACTGGGCAGATACTGGATATATGACACCTTATGGGGAGATGTTTGATATCGGCAGAACGACCCTGACGGCAATCCGAAGGTTCGCTGGTGGAACATCACCTCTTGAATGCGGTGGAAGTAGTGAGTATGACAATGGAAATGGTTCACTTATGCGCATATTGCCACTTGCTTTCTATACGTTTGGAATGAAGAAGCAAGAGCGATTTGAAATTGTCCATAATATTTCGCGCCTTACCCATTCCCACAAAAGAACGCTAATTGCTTGCGGGATTTATGTACAACTGGCCTGTGAGCTAATCAAGGGATATTCTAAAGAAAAAGCCTATCATCGTATGATGGATGAATGCAAAAATATTTATAAAGATGAATATGAGCTGGTGCATTTTCAGCGAGTGTTGGATGGAGAAATTCAAAAACTGAAAGAAACTGAGATATCCTCAAGCGGGTATGTGGTGGATACATTGGAGGCTGCCCTATGGTGTCTTTTGACAACTGATAACTTCCACGATTGTGTATTAAAAGCCGTAAACTTAGGGGATGACACAGATACCGTTGGAGCTGTTGCGGGGGGACTTGCAGGGATTGTATATGGTTATCATTCAATTCCGGAGGATTGGGTAGCTGTTATTCCTAAAAAGCAGCAGGTTTTTGATCTCTGTGAAAAATTTCAAACTATATGCAGACCATTCTTGCCACTTTACACATATATGGAGTATTTCGAGAGTAACCCTACTTACCAATGGAGCGGTGGAAAACAAAAAGATGGTACAATCATAATGCCTTATCCTAATTATGATAAAACGCTTATTGAATTTACGGAACTACCATATGATCTGGGGTTTATGGATTATAACTATCATGATACCCTTGCAAGTTATGGATGTACAGACGATGATGGATTGATAGAGGTAATTGCTACTGCAAATACAGAATTGATATTGGCAGTCTTAACAGCCTATATCCGTGGTGAACGATTTTGCGATGGGTTATGGGCGGGCTGTGTTCAAAATGGAGTATTTACAGCAATATTAAGAAGATTAAAAGAGTTAGAAGCTTTATAAGAAAATGGATACATCAGATAAAAATAAGATGGAATTAAGCGGGGTGATACCGATGCAAATTGGATTTATAGATTTTTCAAAAGAGGAACGAAATAAAATTCTTGCCACATTGAAGCTTCTCGGAACACAAACGGCTCTGGATGAATTAGGAATTGGCGTGATTCGTGATGCCTATGCAGATATATTGTTCCCGGGTATTTCAACCATCCAAACCAGAGCAAAGTACTTTGTTTTGATTCCATACTTATTTAATCGTGCCGGCAATCAAAACCTATCCGGCGGTCGTGAGGTTTTGCGCTGGATTAATAATTCTGAGGACAAGCTGGTGGAAACACTACTTAAAAACAGTAAAAGTGAAGAAACTGGCATCATCGGGAAGAATGCACTTAGACAGAAAAGAGCAGTAAAAATGAAGCCTTCCAGTATTTATTGGAATGGACTTCGAACATTTGAAATCATTCGGGCTAGCGGAGTTTCTATGGCGGCAGCTTGTACGATAACTGCAAAGACTGCAAAGCAAAAAAATGATTTGGAAATCAAAACAGAGGGAGAAACCTTTGACGATAGTGCTGCAATCGGAAGTGGCACAGTTTTATTTTCTCCCATCTCCCCTGACTACGATTTCGAAAATAAAGCCTCTATCCTTCTAACGAAAAAAGAGGCAGAATATTTGGCTGATAAAATCAGTAAAGCAATTGCAAGCAAGGATACGCTCCTTGCTTTCTTGGTGAAAAATAAGCTCGATTGCAATAGCTTTGATGAAGTGCCAATTGATATTTTGCCTGCCTCAATCAAGCGGGACTACCTGTTGGCCCGGGATTTCTCTGACTTCATTATTGGTGCCCATATTCGCTATAATGTGATTTTTTCGGAATATGAAGATATAGAAATGATTCAGGAATGGGAAAACTGGAGAAATGCATTCATAGCCCGTAAATTTGATTTGGAGGCTATTCTATCTCGTATCACTTGCAATAATTCAACCCAAAAATTTTGTAAGGATTTCATGGAGCTTACATATAGTGGCCATCTGGAAAAGATAGACGAGTTGATTATTTTCAGAGAAAAAGCGGTAAAAGGTGATCGTGCAAAGCTGCACAAACCTGCGGAATATAGATACAATTACGACAGACCAGTTCACTTTTACAGGCTTGATTTTCGCTTTGGCACCGCCAAGACAATTATTAGAGATATTATTATGGGATTGGAGGGATAAGTATGGTTATGTTTGATGCAGCACATAATCGTTTGAGTTATAGTGAGCTACTGATGCCAGAACCAGGATATGCACTGGATTTTGCTGTTGGACTGACTTATTCCCTCGATCTTGAGGCTCTCCTTGGGATACCTGTATCGCTGGGCCTTCTTGAGGAAGCTGACTCTGATGCAATGAAAAGTCCTTTCTATCTTTTAGAGGCGATTCGAAAGAGTAGTGATAATATTGCTATTTTCTGCAATGCCGGTGGCATCGCATTGCCACAAAAAATACAGAGTGTCTATTCCCTGTTAGAAAACAGCGTATTCGAGGTGAAATTGAAAAATAAACAGAACTTCCATCCCAAGCTGTGGTTTATAAAATATAAGAATGAAGATGGGAGAGCGTACATAAAACTTCTTGTTCTGAGCCGTAATCTGACTTTTGACAACAGCATAGATCTCTGTGTTTGTCTGCAGGGTGAAATTATGCGAACTAAACGTAAGTGCAATCAACCTTTGGCGGATATGCTCGAATTTGTGGCGGGATATGCTGATAAGAAAAAAAGACATAAAATCCTCACATTAGCGGAGGAAATCCTGCACATAAAGAATTTCGATATTGAGCATCCTTTTGAGGACTATGAGTTTCTGCCTTTGGGCATTGATAATCATGACAAAGAACAGACGAAGCTGTTTAACCATAAATACGATATTTTTGCAGTATCACCATTTTTAAGTGATGATATTATACGAGAACTTTCAAAATGCCCATATAACAAGGTACTTGTAACCCGTAAAGCATCAGTAACTGCCTTAGTCCTTAAAAGCTTTGATGCAGTCTATATCACAAAAGAGGTTCTAAGTGATAATGAATACGGCATCAAGCAGGATATCCATGCAAAGCTGTACTTTACAGTGACATCCCAGGGAAACTATCTCTATATTGGATCAGCAAATGCTTCTCATAATGCGTTTCATAACAATGTGGAGTTTTTAATCAAACTAAAGTACAAGCCGAATTGTGTTGGTTTTAAAACATTTTTTGGCGACTTTATCCCTGAAGAAAACTGTCCCTATGAAAGAATCGAGAATATTCCAGAGGTTTCTGAACCTGATATCTTGCAGGACTCCATTGATAAAGCCTTTAAAGAAACAGTCTATGCACTTATCGGCGGAATAGTGATTCAAAATGGAAATACTTATGATATTCAAATTGATTCAAAACAGCTTAAAACCTCAGAAAATGTTAAAATATCCCCACTTCAACGTCCGGATATTATAGAAGATGTAAAGAGCTCTACGCTATTGAAGGGTTTACTTCTAAAAGAATTGAGCGAGTTTTATATTCTAACCATACAAGGGCAGAGGATTGTCATCAAGCTGGAAACAAAGGGCATACCTGCTGAACGTGATAATGCAGTATATAAAAGCATCATTGATTCTAAGGGTAAATTTTTATCCTATGTATCGTTCATGCTATCGGAGGATTATCAAACAGGGATCCTGGATGCCACAGAAAACATGCTTATATTGCAGGAAGTAGAACCTTCGGAGGGAAATGCTACTTTTTCCGCTGGGGTGTATGAAAAGATGTTACGTATTCTTCATCAAAATCCTGCAAGAATTAAAGAGCTATCGGATGTTATAAAACGATTAGACCCTGAAATTGTAGGTGATGATTTTATGGCAATGTACAGCCAATTTGAAATAGCGGCAAGGAGGCTTAAAAAATGATACCAAAGGACTTTCAACAGGCCACCGCCGACAGAATTTTAACCGTATTTAGAAGTGGGCAGAATAGAATCCTCCTCGCTGATGAGGTTGGACTTGGAAAAACTATCATTGCAAGCGATGTGATACGGCAGGTGGCTAACTGGCATAAATATGAGAAACAAGATGATCACTTTAAGGTGATTTATGTTTGCTCCAATATCAATATTGCCAACCAAAATGCACGAAAATTAGGAATTGCTGACTTAATGAACGTTTCTGAAAGCAGGCTTTCCATGCAGCACCTAAAAATATATCAAAACAAAAACTCAAACTATAGCTATGAACAGCTGATTCCGTTGACACCGGCAACCTCTTTTTCTATGACCTCCGGCTGTGGAAATCAGGAAGAACGAGCTCTTATGTATGCACATATAAGAAGGCTGCCTGTATTTAAAGGATTGCATTCCCAACTTTCTCGCTTTTTTGCATATGATGCTGAAAAATGGTGGGATCGCTATTATGTAGGGCATTACGAAAGCCTTGTAACAGAGTGCGATAGTGGTGGCAGTAATTACATTGCTGAAATGAGCAAAGAATTAACCGAGCGGCTTACGGCGACTGAGGGTCTCATTGAATCAATCATAGATAATTGCACTTCAAAGAACCCTTCGAGAAAGAGGGATTCAAGGCCACTATTGAATGCATTGCGCAAGATATTTGCTCAGATTAGCCTGGATAAGCTGGATCCTGATTTAGTTATCATGGATGAGTTCCAACGATTTCGAGATTTGATTTCACCCTCTGATGATGAACAGGGCATGCTCAGCCGCCAGTTTCTCCAGAATACTGACACAAAGGTGCTTCTTTTGTCCGCCACACCATATAAACCATACTCTACTTTGGAGGAAATCAATGCGGATGAGAGTACTGAGCACTATCGTGAATTTATGGAAGTTATGCGATTTCTTTTTTATTCAGATCACGAGCATAAGCAATTTCATGGGGTGTGGCAGGATTACTCCAATGCTTTGTGTGAAATATCCAAAGAAAATTTGACCGTGTTGATTGCAAAAAAGAATACTGCTGAGGATGTATTGTATCAAGGAGTCTGCCGAACAGAACGGTTTAACAGTGGAATTATAGATGACAGCGGAGCAACTGAAATCAGCATATCTGAAGGGGATATTATTTCTTACAGTGCTATGCAGTCAATCTTGGATGATATGAGCAAGAATAGCAAACGCCCTCCACGGTATAGAAATGTTCCGATAGATTATGTAAAATCAGCCCCTTACTTGCTTTCTTTTATGGAGAGTTACCAACTCAAGAAGCAGATAACGAGTTATTTTGCAACGGGTAAGCATTTAGACTTGGTTAAGGGCACGAATAGCAAATATTTGTTGCTTAAGAAAAGTTTGATTCATGGATATAAACCTATCCCTTCAAACAATGCGCGTCTTACAAAACTGAAAGAGGTAGTATTTGAGAATGGAAAAAATGGCGCAGAAAGCTTGCTTTGGATTCCGCCATCAAAGGCTTATTACCGTACCGGGAGTGTATTTGATAAAAATAAAGATTACTCCAAGGTGCTGGTATTTTCTTCGTGGGAAATGGTTCCAAGAATGCTTTCAGTTATGCTTTCTTATGAAGCTGAACGAATGACCATTGGCAAATTATTTCATAATGCAAAGAAAAAACGTGGACGAGGATATTTTGCTACAAGAGAAGAACGCAGGTACGGCATTAGTCGCTTGAAAAATGAAAGTGAGGACATTTTGTGTCTGGTTTCTCACACTTTGGCCCGGCTCTATTCCCCGGCTGATTATATCGGCTGGGATATCCGACAAATACGAAAAGATCTTAATGCTAAGTTGTCTCCAAAGTTAGATGCTATTAAAAAGAAGTACGGTATAAGTGAAAGCGGTGTTGCTGGTGCAAAAGTATTGATAGAAGTAATCAAAGCCTTGGATAATCGACAATTTGCAGCACCCACCGCCATTCCAACAGGTGCAGTGGATACGCTGGTCAATATGGCCATTGGTTCTCCTGCTATTTGTGCATTTCGTCTCTTGAAAAGTAATGCTGAGCAAGCGGAGCGTATTGCAAAAGAGGTTTTTGTCAGCCTCTTCAATAAAGCGGAAAGTTTTGCAATACTCGACTTGCTCTATGGAAGCCGCGAGGATGATACTTACTATGAAGCGGTATTTCGTTATTGCGTGGATGGAAACCTTCAGGCTGTTTTAGATGAGTATGCGCATATTCTTGGTGAAACTGGAGTAGAACTTGCCGATGCCGTCATCAACTCATTTGTAGATACCGCATCCTTGCAAGTTGATACTATGGAATCTTTTACAGGAGTAGATCAGGAAAAAGCACGTATGCGCACACATTTTGCTGTAGGATATTTTAATGCACGTATCAGTAATGAAAATGTCATCCGAACCGAAAAAATTAGAAAGGCATTTAATTCACCCTTTCGACCATTTGTGCTCGCTACAACATCCATCGGGCAGGAGGGCTTGGATTTTCATTTTTACTGCAGAAAGGTCATGCACTGGAACTTACCATCTAACCCTGTTGATTTAGAACAGCGAGAAGGAAGGATTAACCGCTATAAGTGTCTGGCTGTAAGGCAGAATATTGCTAATAAATATGGTACTGAGCCAACGTGGGATACAATGTTTGAAAAAGCCTCTGAACAGGAAAAAGGACAGTTCTCAGACTTAATTCCATACTGGTGTTTAACTGGGGATGAAGCTGAAACTGTTAAAATAGAACGGATTGTACCAATGTATCCCATGAGCCAAGACCGAATAAAATATTTAAGACTCATCAAGATACTTTCACTGTATCGGCTTACATTAGGGCAACCACGACAGGAGGAACTGGTTGAATTCCTGGATAAAGAAATTGCGGATGTTGCAAGTGATGACCTGTTTATTGATCTAAGTCCATTTAATAAAATAGAACAAAAGTAATTTACGTGATTACAAAAGAGTTGTCGGATTAAACTGACAACTCTTTTTTGTTTATCATATATACTTGTAAATCGTATGTTTGGTTGTTAAAATAGAAGTGTAAACCAAATGGTGAACAATATCTCAGAAAGGAGCTTGATATGAAGGTTACATTCGGTGAATATGTTAGGGAGAAACGACTGGAGCGAAAAGTAACTCTTAGGGCATTTGCTAAGCAGATAGGGATATCTGCCACTTTTGTTTCTGGCATGGAAAACAATGAAAAAGCAGCTCCTTCCGGCGAAGTCTTAAAAAGCATAGCTGATGCTCTAATTCTCAGCAAAGATGAAACTGACAAGCTATATGACTTAGCTGCCCAGACAAAAACATCCAATACATTACCATTGGATATTGCAGAAACAGTTCAAGAAAATGCAATTGTTCGAATTGCTCTTCGTGTTGCCAAGGATTTGGATGCCACTGATGAAGAATGGGAAGATTTCATGAGAAGATTAAAAGAAAACCGAGGTGAAGGAGGTCAGTAGATGCTTAAAAACTATAAGCCAAAGGCAATTGAAACACTGGCGCAAAACGCCCTTAAACACTACAAAGAGGAACTTATATGTGGCGAGCCATGCGAAATACCCATAGAGGAACTGATCGAATTTCACTTTGGAATCATTGTTCAATATCGCAATCTTTCAAAAAAAGGAACAATTCATGGAATCACCGTGTTCGAGGATAGCATCATCCCAGTGTATGATACACAGCTAAAGCGATATGAAGCCAGTTTTGCAAAATCGGGAACCATTCTTATTGACAGCAGGCTTTTAGCTGAAAACAAAGTAAAACGGCTCCGATTCACATTGGCTCACGAGCTTGCTCATTGGATGATACACCAAGATTACTACAAAGAAATAGATGAATTAGCAAGCAAAACCTCTTCTGATTCTGATATAAGAACTGAGCGAGAGGCTGATTCTCTTGGTGCGGCTCTACTCATGCCCTATGGCAGAGTAAAAGTGGCATTTTGTCGATTAAAGCCTAAGCTTAGACAGGAAGCCATAATTAGTCAAATGGCGCAGCTGTATAATGTATCTGTACAAGCAATGGAAATCCGCCTCAAAACCATAGGGCTAATATAGGTTTTTGAAATGAGGTGGTCATATGGAAACAAAATCATTGACTGAGCAAAAAGATAAAATGGTTGTCCGTTGTCCTATATGCGAACGTCGCATCATGGACATCCAGTCGGGTAGCAAACCATTTAAGCCAAGTGCATTGGATTTGGTGTTAGAGTTAAAATGCGGTCGGTGTGGCAAAAAGGTACAAGTTGTGCTGAACAATGCCTAAAAATTAAATACTTTCTACTTTTAGTACAAGTACCAATCCGGCGATGAATAATCATCGTGATGAGATTTAGGTGTGACAAGTAGCTTTGATAGCTGCTTAGTCACGCCTATTTTTTTTACCATTTTTACGCTCTCAAAGCTACGGAAAGGAGGAACCGTGAAGCGTTGGGAGTGTTATAAGGCTCGATATCCGTAACCTTCAAATTTTGATTGAACAGCTCATTAAATCAAAAATTTGGAGGTTACAAATGGAAAAAAGATATTTTATTCGTATAGCAGAACAGTTGGTCGAAGTTAATAAGGAGATTTATACATTGCATCATCAAACAATGCGCCGTGCTCAATACTTGGTAGAACGTGATGTAATCAATGGCTTAGTGTATTACAGCAGTTTGGATACGGAAGATACTACTGGCGAGGATGGAATCCCTGATAAGACCTCACTGACTGTCGAGGAGGTTGTCATACAAAATATTATGATTGAGAAATTGAATAAAAGCTTGGTATTGCTTAACCAATCTGAAATGGATCTCATTAATGCACTTTTTTATGCTGGATACAGTGAACGTGAATGGGCGTCCAAAACAGGCATTCCTCAGAAAACAATCAATGATCGTAAAAGACGAATTCTTGATAAACTCAAAAATCTTTTAGAAAAGTAAAAATAAATCCGCTCAACCCCCTTACTATTTCGGCTTAGTAGTGAGGGGGCTTTTTAATACCCCGATTGTTCTTTGAAAATTTCATATCCAACAACCTAAATACTTTAGCTGACGGTGCTTTAAAAGAGTAAAGCGACTTCGAGGGATGCGCCAAGACCACCTGTAGGATTTTAATGAGAAAATGAAACTGCCTATCTATATTTTTCTTTTCTGTTCATTCCTTCTCATCTATCAACCTATCAAAGACGGCCAAACAAGGTGCTAAGCGGTACCCATCCGACCGTAAAACAGGCTGTGGCAGCCTGTTTCGCAATAATCCCGTCAGCCTATAATGATACTTCTGTCCAGTCACAGTCCGAGTGGTACCAACCCATCGCAGGCAATGAGGGCAGTCGGCGGAGATCCCGGCGAGGGTGAAAGTCCCATGATGCGGTATAGCTAACCGCAGTTTAGGTTGTTGCCATTTGTGCTTGGGAAGTAGTGTCGAATTAAGCACAGAGAAAAAGACTTAATGTCAGAAGCCATGCAAACCGCTCTGTCATAGCAAACAGAGTATTTACAACAGAGCGGTTTGTATTTTTGTGCCATTAAGAAAACAAAAGGAGGTGCACATTTTGGGAGAACAAAAAAGAATTATAAGGCGTGGAGATATTCTCTATGCGGATTTAAGCCCGGTGGTGGGCTGTGAGCAGGGTGGTATCCGACCTGTACTTGTTATACAGAATGATATTGGAAACCGGTACAGCCCTACGGTCATCGTTGCAGCTATAACCAGCAAATCTAAAAAAGAGCTGCCTACTCATGTGGAACTTGGCTGTATGGAAGCACTGCAGAAAAATTCGGTTGTCTTACTTGAACAGATACGAACCATAGATCGCATCCGACTTTTGGAATACATAGGAAGCGTAAGCAGGTTACGAATGCTTTTAATTGACGAGGCATTATCGCTTAGCGTAGGGCTGTCAATGGATATAACTGAACAAGCAAAATGATTCGGATATAAGAAAAATCAAATTGGATATAAGGAGGCTATTTCTATGTCAAAAGAACAAACAGCCAATGAAGTCAAATATAAAATCACATTGAAGTTCTTAGCAATCCTGCTTCGCAACGGTCTGATTACCAGCGAAGAATATGAAGAAATTGATGCTTTGAACCGCCAAACATTTCTTCCTCAGCTTGCAAAAGTATATGTGTAATAACAGTAGCTATTCTAAAACTTGTGTGGTAATGTGTGTTGCTAACAGAAGGTAAATTCTGTTGGAAAGGAGGAAACTATAGTGGCAGGCGAACAGAAAAAAATAAAAAAGATAACAAAAATAAATCCTGTAAAACCTCATGTAATGATGCAGCTTCAGCCACAGAAACGGGTTTGTGCCTACTGTCGTGTCAGCACAGATTCCAGGGAGCAACAAAATTCCTTTATTGCACAGACAGCTTATTATGAAGAGTTGATCGGCAAAAGAAGCGATTGGGAATATGCTGGAATCTATGCAGATGAAGCTCGAAGTGGAACGAAGCTCCAGAAAAGAGATGACTTCTTGCGTATGATAAAAGATTGTGAAGCCGGAAAAATTGATATGATCATTACAAAATCAGTTACCCGCTTTGCAAGAAATACAGTTGATAGCATTAAAGCAATACGTAAGCTGAAACTGCTTGGCATTGCAGTGTTTTTTGAAAAAGAGAATATCAACACATTATTTGAGAGCAGTGAAATGCTCTTGACAATCCTAAGCTCACTGGCACAAGGAGAGGCCGAAAGTATTTCAACCAACAACAAATGGGCAGCAGTTAAACGGTTTCAAGAAGGTAGCTTTAAAATAGGAACACCTGCCCACGGATATGTTAAGGACGAGAATGGCGAACTGGTCATTGATGAGCAGGAGGTAGAAACCGTACGCTATATTTTCAAACAATATTTAAACGGCAAGGGCTCTTATGTAATTGCAAGGGAATTGACTGAGAAAGGTATACAAACTATTCGAAGTGCTGAAAAATGGTCAGAGGGAGTAGTAAAGGAAATTCTTCTAAATCCAATCTATACAGGAAACTTAATATTGCAAAAGACATTTACTACTGAGGGAGTCCCCTTTAAGCGAAAAAGAAATAAGGGAGAGCTGCCTCAGTATTTTATTTCTGAGAATCACGAACCCATCATTAGTATGGAGGAAGCAGAAGCGGTCAAAGAAATTTATGAATATCGCCGTAGGCAGATGAAAGCCGATGGCACAAAATCGCAAAACAGGTATGCATACAGTAGCAAAATCATATGCGGAGAATGTGGTAGGGTATTCAGGAGACAGAAAATCTATATTGGAAAGCCGTATGAGAAAGTGCAATGGTGCTGTATTCAGCACATTGAGGATAGAGAAAAGTGTAGTATGGTAGCAATCAGAGAGGATATTATACAAAACGCATTTACCTCAATGTGGAATAAGCTCTCCAGTAACTATACGGAAATTCTTTTCCCACTGCTGGAATCATTAAAGAGACTGCGTGCTGATGAACAGCAGGAAAAAGAAATCAGAGAGTGTAACGATAAGATTATAGAATTGTCAAAGCAGAGTCATATCTTAAGCGGTGTAGCCGCAAAAGGATATCTTGACTCTGCTATTTTTATAGAGAAGCAAACTGCATTACAAATAGAACTGGATGCCATGAGAAAAAAGAGGAAAGCCTTGCTGGATGACAGCGGATTTGAAAATGAAATCTATTATACCGAACAGCTCATAGGGCTGCTGGAGAGCCATCCTGGAATACAGGATACATACCGTGAAGATTTGTTCTTGCAAACCGTGGAGCAGATAGTAATCAGGGAAGGTGAAATTGTAAGCTTTCGCTTGAAGAACAGCTTGGAGCTTACGGAGAACTATAGAAAGGAGGGCAATGATAATGGCAATGCAAAGACATACGCCGATGGGATTTCGGATGCGAAATGGTAAAGTGTTTTTTGAAGAAGAAAAAGCAAATGTCGTAAGAAAGGTTTTTACTGATTATCTTTCAGGAATATCCACATATGCAATTGCAAGAGAGCTTACAGCAAGTGGGATTCTAAACGCAAATAATAAGCCATCTTGGAATCATGGCTCTGTAGGCAAAATCTTAGAAAATGTCAAGTATCTGGGAGATGAAATGTACCCCAAGTTGATAGATACAGAAATCTTTGAACAGGTGCAGAACCGAAGGCAGGAACAGCGTAAAAAGCTCGGGAGGGTTGTGCAGCCAAATAGTATGAATAATCAAAGCTCTTTCAGCGGCAGACTTTGGTGCGGAGAATGCGGGGAGCCATTTAGAAAATATATAGAGAATTGCGGAAAAGCTTCAGAGAAGAGTAAATGGAAATGTAAGCATTATATTTATAAAAACAGGGTCCATTGCAACTGTGGAGTAATGACAGATGAACAGATAAAAGGAGTTTTTATCCTTGCAGTAAACGAGTTGATAAAAAAACCTTCCCTGCTGCAGAAAAAACAAAAGGAACTCCCAAAGCGATATACTCCCGAATATTTAAAGCTGGATCAAAAAATAAAGGACATGGAAATAAATGAACAATTCTCGTCCAAGGAGCTATCAACCTTAATTTTTCAGAGGGCAAAACTCCTTTACCAGTCGGCACAGATTTATGATTACGAACATCAAACGGAAAAGATAAAGCAAGCTCTTGCGGACAGAAAACAGCAAACAGAGTTTAACGAAGAATTATTTTTACAGATAATCAAACAGCTGGTCATTTATGAAGATGGACGCATTGAAGTTGAATTTATAAATGGGTTTATCGTCCATGAAACTATGTTGAAGGAGGTTAAAATATGCAAGCAGTAAAAAAGAAAAATGTATCGATTATACCTTCGCAGCCTGCATATGACAGGAACATCAAGGTACAGTTAAAAGCATTAAAAGTAGCTGCGTACTGCCGTGTCAGTACCTTGTTGGAACAGCAAGAAAGCAGCTACGATGCTCAGATATCTTACTATACGGAAAAAATCCAGCAGAATCCAAACTGGAAACTGGCAGGTATTTATGCAGATGATGGGAAGTCTGCAACTAATACAAAAAAGAGAGATGACTTTAATGCCATGATTGATGACTGCATGGCGGGAAAAGTCGACCTAATATTGACCAAATCAGTCAGCCGTTTCGCAAGAAATACAGTAGACTCTCTGCAAACTATAAGAAAGCTCAAGGAGAAAAACATAGGTATTATTTTTGAAAAAGAGGGAGTTAATACACTGGAAGCGACAGGCGAGCTTTTAATCACTATTTTAAGCAGCCAGGCACAGGAAGAAAGCCGCAACCTAAGTGAAAATACACGCTGGGGAATAGCAAGAAAATATGAAAACGGCGTAGTGCTGGTCAATCATAAAAAGTTTTTGGGGTATACAAAAGATGAGGATGGCGAGCTGGTCATCGTACCGGAACAAGCAAAGTTGGTCAGAAGAATCTATCGTCTTTATCTTGAAGGATCAAGCACACAGCAGATAGCCAATACCTTTATGGAAGAAGGTATCAAGACGGTAACTGGAAAAGATAAATGGCATGATACTGTTATCGCAAAGATACTCCAGAATGAGAAATATATGGGAGATGTTCTTCAGCAAAAAACATATACAGTGGATTTCCTTACTAAAAAACGGGTAAAAAATAACGGCCTCGTGCCCCAGTATTATATTGAAGATAACCATGAAGCAATAATACCAAAAGAGCTTTTTTACCAAGTGCAAGAAGAAAGAGCAAGACGAGCAAGTCTTCACAAACCTTCCATAGCAAGGAGGGCAAAGAAAGAAAAAAGCAAGTACAGTTCAAAATATGTCCTTTCGGATATCCTTGTCTGCGGAGAATGCTCCCACCCTTATCGCAGGCAGACATGGTCAAGGAATGGGGTCATTACTCCTGTATGGCGATGTGAAAGCAGATTATTAAACGGAACAAAAAAATGCAAGCACTCCGCTACCTTGAAAGAGAAACCTCTGCATGAAGCGATTATGACGGCTGTGAACAGCGTAGTAGAAAATCAAAGAGATGTTGTGGGGGCATTCAGAGAGAATGTGATCCGAGTAATTGGGAACTACACAACAAAGAACATAAAAACAGAGTTTGATGACGAAATATCCAAACTCCAGGAGCAACTATTAACGCTGATAGAAGAAAATGCCAAGCGGGGAGCCGTCAATGAAGATTTTGATGAGCAGTATAGAAAAATCGCGGAAGAAATGCAAGCTCTTAAAATGAAGAAACTAAAGCATGCAAGAGAACAAAAATCGGCTGGAGAATATGGGCAAAGGTTAGAAGGAATGGACTCTTGCCTTGGCAGGGTAAGCTGTAAAGTGGGAGAGTTTGATGAGGATTTAATAAGGCGCCTGATACTTAGGATCAAGGTAATCCATGAATCCAAAATAGAAATCCACTTTAAATATGGCATTGTCATGGAACAAGAAATTCCTTTTTATGAAGATTGAAATTAACGATGAGCGTATAAGTAGAAGAAAATTAAGAAATTACAATTGAAATGTAGACGGAATTAGCCCCATCACAGTGATTGGCTCACTTGTGGATGGGGTTGCTGTATTTATAGACTTTAATAGTTTTATAAATGTTACTAAAAAGTTGACAATGTAAAATTAAACGCATATAATTGACAATGGATAGTTATAAGTAGAATGATATAAGGATGAATGAAAATGACAATTTCAGAACAGATAAAAATATTATGTGTACGCTCCGACATAAGTGTGGCCGAACTCGCTAGAAGAGTAGGTACTTCTCCCCAAAACTTTAACGCGAAAATGAAAAGAGAAAGTTTTACCATAAAAGATTTAGAAAGAATTGCATCTGTTGTTTCATGTACATTTGAACGCTACTTCATTCTAGATTCAGGCGAAAAGATTTAAAATTTGATATAGTGCTGAGGAGATTATGTTATGAACGATAGAAAGTATAGGTTTATAGATTTATTTGCAGGTGCTGGGGGTCTCTCCGAAGGATTTGTTATGAATGGTAATTTTACACCACTAGCACATGTTGAAATGAATAAAGATGCTTGTGATACTTTGCAAACAAGGTCAGTTTACCATTATCTAAAGGAAAACGGAAAAATAGATATTTATGAAAAGTATCAGAAGAGTCAAGTGAAGAAAGCTGAACTTTATAGTCAGGTGCCTGAAGATTTGTTAAAAACTGTTATAAATAATGAAATCAGTGAGAACAGTATACAAGGCATTTTTAACGAAATAGACCATATTATCAAGGAGGAAACTATAAAAGAATTAGATTTAATAATAGGGGAGCCTCCTTGTCAGGCTTATTCATTAGTAGGAAGAGCTGTAAGCTCGAATAAAATGTCTACTGATCCACGCAACTTTTTATATATACAATATGTTAAGTTTTTACAACATTATAAACCTAAAATATTTATTTTTGAAAATGTACCAGGAATATTAACAGCTCAAAAGGGCGAAACTTTCAAAGCTATATTAAGTGAATTTGATCGCATTGGCTATACAGTGGATTATAAAATACTTAACTCTTCAGAATTTGGAGTGCTTCAAAATAGGAGGAGAGTAATAATCATAGGGTGGAGAAAAGAGTTTGATTTAGAATATCCAAGTTTTGAAGATTGTAATATTGATTTGAATGTTACAGTGTCTGATATCCTATACGATTTAGCAGCCTTAGAGCATGGCCAAGAAAAAAATGAATATATAGCCGATGAAAACGAGTATTTGAGAGAATCAGGTATACGAAATAGCCAAGATATATTGACACATCACATTTGCAGAAAACATAATGAAAATGATAGGAAGATATATAAAAAAGTCATTCAAGCATGGAATGATAATCAAACTAGAATAAAATATACAGATTTACCAGATGAACTTAAAACACATAAAAATATTACAGCATTTTTAGATAGATATAAAGTATTAGCGGGTGACATTAGGTGTTCACATACAATGATTGCACATATTTCTAAAGATGGTCATTATTTTATACATCCGGATATTGAACAGTGTCGATCTATATCTGTTCGTGAAGCTGCTCGTGTACAATCATTTCCGGATAGTTATTATTTTGAGGGTTCTAGGACGGCTAAATTTGTTCAAATAGGAAATGCAGTTCCACCGCTAATGGCCAAAGGATTGGCTAATAAAATTATGAATATGTTGGAAGAGGTATGAGAATGAAAAAATCATTTAGACCTTCAGCGAGATTAATCGGTACTATTGGTGAAGATATTATCAAAGACATGCATGCAGCTGTGGTTGAACTAGTAAAAAATTCTTATGATGCTGATGCAAGCGAAATTACAATAACTTTTGAAGCAACTAACGATAAGCGACTTCTTTTATCAGTGGAAGATAACGGTCATGGAATGAAAGAACATGTGGTAATTGATAAGTGGCTTGTTCCCTCTACCAGCGATAAACTTAAACGTAGAACTAGTCCCAATGGGCGTATAATGCAAGGACGGAAAGGAATTGGAAGATTTGCTGCTGCTATTTTAGGTGAAAAAATGGAACTAGAAACGATAGCGGAAAATATTAAAACTAGCTTATTTATTAACTGGAATGAATTTGTTGAAAGCAAGTACCTTGATGAAATATTAATAGATATATCTACTTCAGATTCTAGCGAAAGGAATGGTACATTATTTAATATCGAAGGCTCAGCTCAAAAGCTTGAGCTATGGAATGATAGTGAAATAGAATATCTTATTAAAGAACTTCGAAAACTATTAACCCCAATGGACAACACAAGTACTAATGGTAATAATGATATATTTAACATTACTGTTATATTCAAAAATTTCATATCAAAAAAGTATCAAAATGAAACAATAGCAATAAAACCTCTACCGCTACTCGATTACTATGACTACAGAATTTCAGGAAAAATCTTTCCGGATGGCAACAACACTTTGATTTATCAAAATAAAAATTCTGGGATAGAAGAAGATGCTTTAGAATTTAAGTTTTATTTAAATGATAAAGAAAAATTTACTGGTATCGTAGATATTGATTTTAGGATTTTCGATAGAGATCCAGAATCCATTGAAAATTTGGTATATGAATTATTCAATTCTGGAGAAGAAAAGTTAGGAAAAAATGAAGCTAAAAATTTGTTAAATGATATTTCTGGAGTTAGTATTTTTAGAAATAGATTTAGAATAAGACCTTATGGTGACTATGGCAACGATTGGCTTTCCTTGGATAAAAAAAGAGTGCAAAATCCTGCGTTGAAGATTGGTGCTAATCAAATTTCGGGAATTATTGAAATACAAGATGAAGAAATTTCGAATTTAGTTGAAAAAAGTGCAAGAGATGGATTGAAAGAAGATGCATACTACGATGGCTTAATATCTGTTATCAGCCAATTATTAATTTTTATGGAGCTTAAGAGGTATTCATTTAGGCAAAAGACTGGCAAAGGTAGAAAAAATCATTTATTTAGCAGTCAAATGAGTATATTAACCGACTTCTCTGCAGTAAAAAACAAAGTGATTTCTGTTATGCAGAAAGCAAATGTGAGCAGCGAAGAAATGAATGAATTAAATGATTTTATTGATAGGGATATCAATAATAAATTAAAAGTTGCACAAGAGTTAGAGAGACAGATTGCAATGTACCAAGGACAAGCTACATTGGGGAAAATTATGGATGTTGTTATGCACGAAGTTCGAAAACCTTTACATTGGATAAAAAACCAGACAAATAACATAGACCGTGCATATAAAAGATATATGAAAGATAGCAACGCCCAAGACTTAAATAAGATAATGAAAATTGTTGAAGAGACTCCTGAGCAATTAAAGACTATTACTGATTTATTTAGTAGACTAAATTCTTTAGCTACTAGAAAGAGAACTGCCATGTCGGTGTTTAGTCTAGTGAATACAATCCAAACCTCAATTGATATCTTTTCGGATGAGATCCAAAGAAAAAATATAACACTTAATTTAAACATAGAAAATGATTTTCTATTTAAAGGCTGGCGAGAAGATATTTTAGCGGCATTAGCAAATATCATTGAAAATGCAGTTTATTGGGTAGATTTTGCCAAAGAGGATAAGATCTTAGAAATATCATTATACGAGACGAATGATTCAATCGAAATAAGCACATGGAATAATGGTCCCAAAATCATCAGGGATTTACTGGATGATGACTCCCTTTTCACCCCTGGTATATCTGGCAGGGTTACGGAAAATGGAACTGGTACGGGATTAGGTTTATCTATTGCAGGAGAAGCAGTTGACAGAAATGGTGGTCAAATAAAAGTAATAGATGTTTCAGAAGGTGCTAAATTTATAATAGAGTTGCCGAAGAAAAAAGAGGAGCAATAAAATGGATAAAGATACTATACAGATAATTATCGTTGAAGATGACAAAACTCTACAAGAGATGTACCAAGACACTATTGATGAATTTAACAGAGAAAATAGTGAATATAAAATCATAACTTTTCCATTAGTAAATGACAATGATATTCCACAGATTTTGTACAATAATCATATTGATGCAATTATAATTGACTTGGATTGGGGAACTGGTTCCCAACAGAATGAAGGAAATAGACTAGTAAAAAAAATTTATGAAGACTGCAGAGTACCTATTTTTATTGTCTCTGGCAATCTTCATCTATTAGATGAAGATTATGATGAAAGTCCAATATTTAAGAAATACCAACGAGATAAAGTTGACGTTTATGAATTATTGCTGGAAATTGCAAAACTATATAAGACGGGATATACCAATGTTTTAGGTAATTATAGTAAAATTGATAAAATGCTTAGTAGAGTTTTTTGGGATCATATGTCAAGTGTCATTACTGAATGGGAAAACCAGGAAAAGAATTTCCAGACTCAAAGGATGCTTAGATTTGCTGTTACTAGAATTAATGAGATGTTAACTATTAATACAGATGATAATCATGATGATTATGATGCTTTAGAATTTTACATAAGACCAGCAATAAAAGAAGCTCCTTTTACTGGTGATATTATTACTTATGATGAGAAAAAATATATTGTAATTACTGCCGCCTGTGATATGGAGCAAAACAACTCAGATTTTGTGGTTTTATGTCAAATTAATTGTAGTATAATTGATGATTTAAAAGAACGTATTAAGAATAATAGTAATACAGCTACTAATGAATTTGGAAAGTATGTGAATAATGCAAAAGCACGATATCACTTATTGCCACCGTGCCAACTATTTAGTGGTGGGCTTATTGACTTCCAGTTAATAAACAGTGTAAGTAAAGAAGAGTTCAAAGACGGCGCATCTGTGATAGCATCAATTAATCCCGTATTCAATAAAGATATTCAAGCAAGGTTTTCCCATTATTATGGAAGGCAAGGACAACCTCAGTTGAATAAGGATAATATAATTAATTGGATAAAAGCGAATTGATAGTTGTGTTTGCTGAAGTAACTAGCTAAATCCAAATTAACAATTTTACGCTTTTCTTCTAATACATTCTAAAATTAAACTTAGATCAAACCAGAACAGATAATATTCATGGTTACACGGGTTATATTGGATTGGAAAGTATGCTTACGCCAAGGGGATATCAGGCTCAATGGTCATCAGAATTGCAGCAACAAGGCACGTTGAAACGATAATAATGATGACGAATTGTGGTCGGAAGGACAAATAAAACGATTTAACCACTATATGTAGTGGTTTTGGAGCAAAAAATGGGCAAAAATTGAGGCAAAAAAGTGCAAATTTT
>Ga0334893_1000280_pt1 | contig 80681 bp, 54 predicted proteins | sample GraSluR3_MG_5_FD_207218 | JGI IMG/M metagenome (GOLD analysis project Ga0334893, IMG submission 207218) | Sludge microbial communities from methane-producing bioreactor in Wageningen University, Netherlands - Granular Sludge_09_05-R3 | ecosystem: Engineered > Bioreactor > Anaerobic >...
AAAAGTATAAATTGAAACCTTTCGCTCCAAATTAATTTTCAATACATTTGTTACAGGTTTTCAGAATTATCCGTTGCATTTTAAATCAAAACATAAAATCTATGAAAAAAGTTTTTCGTTTTTTGGGCCGTCTGATTCTTAGTTTTGCCGCATTGCTGTTTTTTGCTTTTTTGATATTCCTGGGGTATTATGGTTTTTTGAACCGGAAAGCCAAAAAGCAGCTTGCCGGGACTGTGACTTTAACCGAAAATGGCCATTCCTTTCGGGATTTGAATAAAAACGGAAAGCTGGATGTTTACGAAGACAGCCGCCTTAGTGTGGAAGAGCGTGTGGAAGATTTGCTGGGACAGATGACCATTGAAGAAAAAGCAGGCATGATGTGGCATCCGCCCATTGGCGTAGGCAAGAACGGTGAAATTGCAGGCAGACCGGATGTGAGCACCATGAGCATGAACTCCACCTGGGATATGGTAGCCATCCGAAAAATCAACCATTTCAACCTGTTTGCCATTCCTGAATCGAAAAAACTGGCCGAATGGCATAACAGGTTGCAGGAGATTGCCGCACAAACACGGCTCGGAATTCCGGTTACTATCAGGTCTGATCCGCGCCACGGAATCAACAATTTTATCGGCCCTGAATTGCTGGGGAGCGATTTTTCAAAATGGCCTGAACCCATTGGGCTGGCTGCCACTGGTGACTCTGCTCTGGTGGCTGAATTCGGGAAAATTGCCAACTGGGAATACCGGGCCGTAGGAATTCGCACCGCGCTTCACCCCATGGCCGACCTGGCCACCGAACCGCGCTGGGCAAGGGTAAACGGAACGTTTGGCGAAGATGCGCACCTTTCGGCAAAACTCACTGCCGCTTATATTTATGGTTTTCAGGGTGAAAAATTCGGACCGGAAAGCGTGGCCTGCATGACCAAACACTGGCCGGGCGGAGGACCGCAGCAAGACGGCGAAGACGCACATTTCAGTTATGGCGCAGGCCAGGCTTATCCGGGAAATAACTTCAGATACCATCTGATTCCGTTTGAAGCGGCACTGAAAGCCGGCACAGCCATGATAATGCCTTATTACGGAGTTCCGGTGGGGCAAACCTCCGAGGATGTGGGAATGAGTTTCAATCGCGAAATCATAACCGGTTTGTTGCGAAATGAATACGGTTACGACGGCATTGTTTGCACCGACTGGAGCATTATTGAAGGTTTCAAAATTCTCGGAAGAGAAATTATGGAAGCTAAAAGCTGGGGCGTAGAAGACCTGAGTGTGAGCGAACGAATTCAAAAAGCTATTGATGCCGGCGTGGACCAGTTTGGCGGAAACATGAACACCAAAGAGCTTATCAAACTCATTGAAGAAGAAAAAATTAGCGAAGCCCGGGTTGATGAATCGGTGCGCAGGCTGCTGCGGGCCAAGTTTCAGATGGGGTTGTTCGACAATCCGTTTCTGGATGTTTCCGAAGCGGAAAAAGTAGTTGGAAATCCTGAATTTATTGAGAAAGGAAAACGGGCACAGCGAAAATCCATCGTTTTGCTGAAAAATGAAATGAAGAAGGATAGTTCGTTTGTGCTTCCTCTGAAAACCGGCAGCCGCATTTACATTGAAAACATGGAAAAGGAAACGGCTCAAAAATATGCTGTTGTAGTTGATAGCCTGGCCGATGCGGACTTTGCGCTACTGCGTTTACAGGCGCCTTTTGAACCACGCACCGGCGACCTTGTTGAACGTTTTTTTCACCAGGGCGACCTCGATTTCAAAGAGCCCGAACTGTCGCGCATTCTGAAAATAATGAAACAAAAACCCACCATCGTTTGCATTTACCTCGATCGCCCGGCTGTTATTCCGGAAATCGCTGACCATGCCGTTGGCCTGCTATGTGATTTTGGCGCTTTCGACGATGCCGTACTCGATATCCTGTTTGGCGAATTTAATCCATCCGGAAAACTGCCGTTTGAACTGCCCTCGTCAATGGAGGCGGTAAGGCAACAGAAGGAAGATGTTCCGTACGATAGCCGGGAGCCTTTGTTTCGGTTTGGGTTTGGATTGGGTTATAATAATTAATAAATTAGCTCCTTCAGAATTATTTTAATCTTGTTTAAATCATACAAATGCTAAAAGCCTATTTAAATGACCTCCAAAGTAGTCTGAACCAAGGCGATGCAAGAGAGGAAAGTTATTATATTCATCTGGACAAATTGATTCGTTCATTTGCCGAAACACAAAATATTCAAAAAGTTGACGTTACCATTTTACCTAAAAAGACGGAAGCCGGAAACCCTGACTTCCGCGTTTGGGATGGCAAAAATCATATTACAGGATATATTGAGGCAAAAGATCCTTCCATTTCAAATCTTGATTGGATTGAAGATTCGGAACAGCTAAAAAGGTACCGAAATACATTTCCAAATGTTATTCTTACCAATTTTTATGAATTCAGATTGTATCGCGATGGTGAATTGATTAAAAAGGCATCTGTTGGAAGACCGGATTTGGCTAAAAAATTGAAAACAGCTCCTCCTGTTGAAAACGAAGCCGCTTTTATTGATTTGTTCAATACTTTTTTTTCATTCTCGCTGCCGCAAGTTCGGAATGCAAAAAATCTGGCATTGGAGTTGGCGAAACGCACCCGCTTTTTGCGGGACGAGGTAATCAGTATCGAAATTGCCGAGGAAGAAAGAAAGGGAAAAAAAGCGATTTTAGGTTTTTTTGAAGCTTTTAAAAAATATCTGATTGGCACGTTAACGGAGCAATCATTTGCAGATTTGTATTCCCAAACCATTACTTACGGACTTTTTGCAGCCCGAACCCGGTCCGATAATTCATTTAACAGGGAATTGGCATTCAAATATATTCCGAACACCATTGGAATTCTTCGGGATGTTTTTCGTTTTATCTCGCTCGAAGAACCTCCCAAACCTTTGCAAATCATCGTTGATGATATTGCCGAAGTTTTAAGTGTTACTGATGTCAAAAAAATTTTACAGGATTATTATCGTGAAGGAAAAGGGAAAGATCCAATTATCCATTTTTATGAAACCTTTCTTTCTGCTTACGATCCTTCCGTCAGAGATAAGCGCGGTGTGTATTATACTCCTGAACCGGTTGTAGGATACATTGTACGGTCTATTAATCAAATTCTAAAAACACATTTTGATATTTCGGACGGGCTTGCAGGAGAAAACGTTACCTTGCTCGACCCTGCCGGAGGAACCCTCACTTTTCCTGCCGAAGCTATAAAACTGGCTGTTACAGAGTTTATTGAAAAATATGGTTCTGGCGGCAAAGCAAATCTTATTAAAAATCAGATTCTTAAAAATTTCTATGCATTTGAATTAATGATGGCTCCCTATGCTATCGGTCACTTGAAAATGAGTTTTCTTTTCGAAGAATTGGGTTATAGATTAAGTGACGATGAACGGTTTAAGCTTTACCTGACAAATACCCTTGAAATGGAAGATTTGGAGCAGGTACAAATTCCCGGATTGAGTTCGTTAAGCGAGGAAAGCCATCTGGCAGGAGAGGTAAAAAAGAAACAACCTCTTTTGGTCATTTTTGGAAATCCGCCTTATAGTGGCATTTCATCAAATCCGGGAGAATATGAAAAGCTTTTCAAAAAAGGCGAAAAATTTATTTCTGAATATTATTGGAATACAGAGAAAAGTTGTGTTGACAGAAAATACTCAGCCAAACTTACAAAGGATACTAAAAAAAGACAAAAAACTTTTATCGGAGATATCTTGATGGATTACTATTTTATAGATGGTAATCCACTAGGCGAGAAAAAACTTTGGTTACAGGATGACTACGTTAAATTTCTGCGGTTTGCCCAATGGAAAATTCATCAGGCAGGATTTGGTATTGCAGGGATGATAACCAATCACAGTTATCTGGACAATCCAACTTTCAGGGGTATGCGCCAAAGCCTTATGAATACATTTAATAAAATTTATATTCTTGATTTACACGGCAATAGTTTAAAAAAGGAAACCTGCCCCGATGGAAGTAAAGATGAAAATGTTTTTGATATCAGGCAGGGAACAGCCATAGCTCTTTTTATTAAACAGAAGGATAAAAAAAGTTGCAACGTTTACCATGCCGACCAGTTTGGATTAAGAGAAGCGAAATATGATTGGTTGGATTCACACCATTTTGAAACAAAAAATTATCACTCAATTCAACCCAAAAGCCCCTGGTATTTCTTCGTTCCAAGAGACGTTGATAAAATTCAGGAATACCTTGAATGGAAACCCATTAATGAAATATTCCCCGTAAACGTAACAGGAATAGTAACTGCCAGAGATAGTTTTGTTATTGACTTTGATAAAAACAGATTGCGAAACAGAATAATTCAGTTCAGAAACAACTCAATTTCCGATGAAATAATAAAAGATACTTTTAAATTAAAAGACACTCGCGGCTGGAAGCTTTCTGAAGCCCGAAAGAAACTGAAAGATGATGATAATTGGGATACCTATTTCAGCAAAATTCATTATCGACCTTTCGATATAAGGGAAATATATTATACTCCAATTATGGTTGATTGGGGAAGGCCTGATTTTATGAAACACATGAAAAGTGAAAACTTAGCGCTATTAACATGCAGGCAAATTTCATCGGACACTTGGTGCCACTCTTTAATTTCTAAAGAGATGGTGGACGATTCATTAATATCAAATAGAACCAAAGAAAGAACGTATTTTTATCCATTGTTCTTGTATAAAGAGGCAGCTTCTTATAAAAAACATCTCCAGTCAATGATTCTATTTGAACCGGAAGCAAAATATGACAGCAAAAACAGGACGCCCAACATTGATGAGAAGTTATACGAAACTTTAAATGGAACCTACAACAAAAAACTCACCCCCGAAGAAATCCTTTATTACATCTATGGTGTGTTTTACAGCAATATCTACCGTGAAAAATATGCTGAATTTTTAAGAATCGACTTTCCGCGTGTGCCGTTTACAAAAAGCTATAAATTGTTTATTGAAATGGCAGAATTAGGAAAGAAACTAACTGATTTGCATTTGTTAAAAAGCAAACTTTTGGATAAGCCGGTTTCAAAATACCAGGGAGAATCTGAAAACGACAAAATTGAAAAGATCATTTACAGTGAAACCAAAAAAACGATTCACATAAACAATGAAAAATACTTCGATAATGTTTCGCCCGAAGTTTGGAATTATCAAATAGGTGGGTATCAGGTATTGCATAAATATCTGAAAGACAGAAAAGGAAGGATACTCGAAGACTCCAGACATTATTGCAAAACTGTGACTGCAATATCAAAAACAATAGAAATTCAAAAACAAATAGATGGATTGTTTCCTGAAGTGGAAAAAGAAACCCGCCTGGAATAGTGATTGTTTGAAAAAATTGAATTAAAATGAAAAAACCAGGATTTACCACACGCTCGCTGAATGTTCCCTTTGTAAAAACAGACCCGCACAACAGTCTGCAAATGCCATTGTATGAAACGGTTGCCTTTGAGTTTGATTCGTCGGAACAGATTGAAGCCAATTTTAAAGGCGAATATGTTGCCCATGTTTATTCGCGGTCTTCCAGTCCAACCGCGAAGTATTTCGATCTGAAAATGAAAGCATTAACCGAAAGCCATGCGGTACTTGCCGTAAGTTCTGGCATGGCATCGGTTTCGAATGCTACACTGACTGTTCAATTTTCTGATTCTTCAACCACCTCAAACTCTGCACTTCCTACACAAATCCTTCCCGACTCGCTAATTCCTTCCACAATAACCTTGTACTTTCCGGTTTGATCCGAAGTAAAAAACGAAAGTTCAGCCGGCTCGTTTTGCAGTACAATTTCGGGCTCCCAAAACAGGGTGGTGCGGAAATCGGGTTTCTCCGGGTTCGTGCTTTCAGGCAAATATTTGGGAGAATAAAATTTCCGGAATGAAGCATATCCGGCAATCTTTTCAGCAATGACCCCTTTGGCCAAATCGGATGCAGTTTTTTCTCCTTTGCGGGTATAAATGGCTATCACTCCGTTGGCTCCTTCCGTTCCGAAAATGGCCAGGTTCTGGGGCGACTTCAGGATTTCCACCTTGTCGATATCGTTCAGGGGAATGGACTTAATTTTCTCCACTGCATTGCTCCCCTCATTCCAGCTTCCGGCGCCGGTATTCCTGCTCACCTCAACGGGAAGGTTTGAAATGTTGCTGGTTATTACAGGCACGCCATCAATCAGAAACAAAGGCGATGACTGGTTGTCAAAATTCCCTGTACCTCTGATTGTTACCTGTTCACCGCTGATGTCGAGACCAGCCACTCTACCGGTCAGAAAATCGAGAACATTCCCAAACGTGGATTCGGTTTCAGGCACTTCAATAACCTGATCGGCCCTTTCGTAAATTCTGAAATGCCCGTCGTCAGCAGGCAAAATTTCATCCTGCGGCTGTACGGCAGTCCTTAACGAACCCTGCTTCCTCAAAAATTCACTTTCTATTCGGTTTTGATGGTATTTTTGAATTTCGAGCGGTGCAGGAAATGTACCTGAACTACCCAACGACTTCAGGCTCGCAACCGGTGCTTCTGTCTGAAAAACGGGAACCAGCGAAATGTTTGTATTCTGTCTTCCCCGTTGGTTTTTTGCCTGCACATATACCCGTGCGGTATCGTTAAACAGCAAGCCTGAGAAAACAAATTCCCCCTCATCGTCGGTTGTTTGCGTCAGAAAAGCCAATTCCCTGTCTTTTTCAATCACCAGGGTAATTTCACCATTGGCAACCGGCTGACCTGTTGCAACATGAGTAGCCGTGCCACGCAGCCCAAGTCCTGCGGTTTGTTTGTATTCCAAGGGTTCATACGCCCCTGGCATGCCATTCCAGAAATATCTTTCCCGGTCATTGGTTAGCATCAGCAGGCGCTGTTTGGCCCTGGCATCCAAACCGTTGCCAGTGAAATAATCAGCGGGAGATTCGACAAACCCCGTCAATTCTGAATTCAGAAATAATTCTGATAAAATGTGGTGGGAAACTCCGCTTTCAGCAAACGAGGATTCGTGCACCACTGCCACCGAAAGGTTTGAAACATCTTCCGGAAAATCATCGCCGGAAATGCTCAGTTTTACTGGTGAGCGGGGCAAATGTTTTGCATTGCCGGCGTTCACCGAAAGCCGGTTCAAATTAAAATTATCAGAAAACACCAACCTTTCCGAAACCGGTACCAGGTTTTTGTTCAGCAAAATCAGCTGGTTGATTCCTCCTTTCAGCATATTGCTGCCGAACTTCATTAAATGGTTTTTTCCCTCCATTGTAAACGGCTGATAAAAAACCACTTCTCCGCGGTGCATATTCACAAAGTAAAAAGGTTCACCTGAAAATTTTTCTGAATTTCCGGCCACATTTACAATCAGCTCCCTGCTCGTTTGGTTTACCACCTGAATTTTTACGCCTTCGGTTACAATCAGCGAATTGAAGGGAAAACGAAAAGACGGAAACCCATTGATGACAGCATGATAGGATTTTCCATGCTGTGGAGTTAAAAAGAAAATCCCCATGCCCTTGTAATCGGTGGTAAATGTTACCACTTCGGCACCGGTTTCATCGCGCACAACTCCTGCTGCATCAACGCCGCAGTAATTCCTGTCGATGGCCTTGAAAGCCACCAGATTTGAAACCCCTTCCAGCAGTTTCCCTCCCTGTGGGAAAAACAGAATATCTGCTACCATATTTCTTCCCCGTGCAGTTCGCTGACGGGCTTCAATGACACGAACTGAACTTGCAGGCCGCTGAATTTCAACTGTTTTATGAAAAAATGATTCGTTGCCAAAATTCTGAAGGTAATCAGTAAAAACCTGGAGCAGGTACCTCCCTGGTTTCAGGGTATCAGGCAAATCGACATGCCCTGGCGCCTGGCCGTTCACACTCATCAGGTTTGCACTGTAAGTGTCTTTTCCGCCGTCATCAATTAACCGGATATACACATTTTCAGCTCCCGGAATCAGACGACCCGAGCGGCTGTCGGTAAGGTAAGACTTGAGCCAGATGGTTTCTCCGGTAAAATAGTATTCCCGATCGGTATGCAGGTAAATTTTTTCAACCGGAGCTTTCTCGTTTTTTTCAATCCACGATTCAATGTTTTGTGCATTTAACGTGAGGGTGAAAAAATGAATGAAAATCAGGCATGTAATTATCTTTGATATCATGGCTTTCAGTTGTTTAAATAGTTTGTGTAAAACTGAAACGAGCTGTATTACGGTTATATGACAACTTTATTCAGGTTTTCCCTGAATTCCAATGATTAGAATGGTCTCATATTCGTATTTTTCAGCCATCGGTTTCAGGTTGAACAAATTCCAAATTTCTTTTAATTCCCTTAAAACCGGCTCTTTTAACAGCCGAATTTTTAAAGAGTTCATTAAAAACCGGCTTTTCCATATTGTGCCAGTCGATTTTTGAAAGTTCAAGAAGTTTCGGATGAGGTTGAAAACTCTCTTCGTTATGAGGGGTTGATTTCAGGTTCCAGGGGCAAACATCCTGACAAATGTCGCAGCCGAAAACACGGTTTTCGAACTGTCCTTTCAGCTTCCCGTCCAGTTCGTCTTTTAATTCAATGGTTTGGTACGAAATGCATTTGCGGGCATCCACCACACGGTTGGCTACAATTGCCTTGGTCGGACAGGCATCTATGCAGCGGGTGCAGGTGCCGCAGTGGTCGGCAACTTGTTTGGGATTATCGTATGGCAGTTCAATATCGAGTATAAGTTCGCCAATAAAAAAGAAACTGCCGTGGTCCACCGAAATGAGGTTGCTGTTTTTTCCCACCCAGCCCAGACCCGCACGACGGGCCCAGGCACGTTCCAGAACCGGCGCCGAATCCACAAAAGGACGGGCATTGCAATGTCCAACTTGTTCCTGAATAAAAGCCAGTAGTTTTTTCAGTTTGTCTTTCATTACAAAATGGTAGTCGGCGCCGTAGGCATATTTGGAAAGTACCGGCGCTTCGGGGTTTTTTTGTGTTTCCCTGGGAAAATAATTTTGGAGGACAATAATTACGGTTTTGGCATTCTCGAAAAGAAGTTTGGGGTCGAGTCGTTTTCCCACATTTCGGTTCATGTAACCCATTTCACCCTGCATTCCGGCATCAAGCCATGATTTGAAATGCTCCTCCTCTTCTTCCAGAAAACCAGCCGGAATGATGGCACTTTCGAGAAAACCGAGGTCTTTTGCCTGTGATTTTATGCTTTCTGATATGTTACTTGAATTTTGCAATTATTTTCCGTTTTCCCTAAGGGTTACGCAGTTCCCTTAGAAGGGATTCTTCCTAAAAGAACCCCAGCTCCAGCCGGGCTTCCTCGCTCATCATTGATTTCTCCCAGGGTGGGTCGAAGGTGAGGTCGATATTTACATTTTCGATGCCTTCCACGGCACGGGCGGCCTGGGTAACATCGTCCATCAGAATGTCCACTACAGGACAGCCGGGAGCGGTGAGAGTCATCACAATATTGGCGTTGTTTTTTTCGTCCACATCCACATTGTAAATCAATCCTAAATCGTACACATTAACCGGTATCTCCGGGTCGTAAACCTCTTTCAGGTTTGCTATTATCTGGTCTATTCTTTTGTCCATTTCTATTCCTCCTTCTTATTTTCCAGTCTGTCATAAGCAACAGCATACAGCCTGATTTGTTTTACCATGGCCAGTAGTCCGTTAGCCCGTGTGGGTGACAAATGCTGTTTCAATCCCAGGTCGTCGATAAAGTGCAGGTCGTTTTCCAGAATTTCTTTTGGAGTTCTTCCCGAAACCACACGCAATAACAGAGCAACCAGGCCTTTTACAATAACTGCATCACTTTCTCCCCTGAACTGAATCTGGCCGTTAATCTTTTCGGCCACAAACCAAACCCGCGACTGGCATCCTTTAATCAGGTTCTGGTCGTTTTTATCCTTCGGGTCGAGCGGTTTCATTTCATTTCCCAACTCAATCAGGTAGCCATATTTATCCATCCAGTCTTCATATACTGAAAACTCTTCAATTATCTCTTGCTGAACTTCTTCAATCGTCATGTTTTATGTTTCTGAAATTAAGGGATACAAAGGTCGGAAATTTTTGTGTGCAGACAAATTTATGCAGCCATTTTGCTGAAATTATTACCTGTGTTTTTTATTCAGCATCAGACCTGTTTTGACATTTTCCGAGCAAGAACACTGATGTATAACAACTGAAAACTGTGGTAAATCATAATGGGCAACAGAAAAATCCCGGCTCCGCTGATGCCGCTGAACAGCACACTGGCAAACACCGAACCATGCACCAGCGATTTTTTGGTGCCGGCAAACTGAAGCGTAATGAGGTCTTCGCGGGTAAATTGCAACTTTTTCGCCATCCATCCGGTGAAATTCAAAACGATAAAAAAAAGAAGAACAACGGCCAGAGAAAGTCCGCCCAGCGCCACCCAGCTTACTGATGAAAATATTCCCGATATGAACGAACGGCTGAACGATTCGTACACAATGAGCAAAATAATGATTTTGTCGAATGCCGCCAGTTTCGGCAGGTGCCGGGTTATCCAGCGTACAAAATACCGGTGAAGCAACAGGCCTGCAACCACAGGCACAATAATTTGGGTAATAAGCTGAATCAACACATGCGAAAAGTCGAAACCTTCCTGTGCGCCGGTCAGAAAAAGTCCCATCCAGAACGGGGTCATTACGATGCCAATAATTCCTGAAATGCTTGCGTTGAAAATGGCGCCGGGAATGTTACCGCCTGCTATGGAAACCATTACCACCGATGAAGAAACCGTGGATGGTAGCGCCGCCAGGAAAAACATTCCAATCCAGAACATCTCGAGGTTTGTTCCTTTCAGCAAAGGGTAAAAAGGTAAAATGAGCAGCGGGAAAAGCAGGAAGGTTGTAAGTTGAATGGCCACGTGCATTTTCCAGTTGCGCATGCCGGCTTTCAGTTTGGCCGGGTCTAATTTCAACCCGTAAAAAAAGAAAATGAGGACAACCCCAATATCGATAATCAATCCCAGATGAACCGGCTTTAAGTCCATGCCAATACCGGGCTTCAGCCAGGCGATTAAAATCATCAGAAACAAACCGGAAATAAACCAGTCGGGAAGGTACCTTTTCATTTTTTTACGATAACATTTGAACCACCTTATTCAAGGACTGGATAAACCGGTCGATTTCCTCTTTGGTGTTGTACAAGCCAAACGATGCGCGTATCGTTCCGGGAATATCATAAAACTTCATCAGCGGGTCGGCGCAGTGGTGCCCGGTGCGCACGGCAACACCTGTTTTGTCGAGCATGGTACCCAAATCGAACGGATGAATTCCTGCGATGTTAAATGAAATTACACCTGATTTTTTTGGCGCTTCCCCGTAAATGCGCAGCCCTTCCATTTCTTTTAACTGTGAAGTGGCGTAAGCCAGCAGTTCCTGTTCCCACGCCGAAATATTTTCAAGACCGGTTTCTATGAGTAAATCGATGGCAGCGCCAAAGGCAATCACTCCGGTGATGTTTGGCGTTCCCGCCTCAAATTTGAAAGGAATTTCGCTGAAAGTGGTTTTTTCGAACGAAACTTCGGCAATCATCTCTCCTCCACCCTGATAGGGAGGCATTTGTTCCAGCCATTTTCGTTTTCCATAAAGCACACCAACGCCGTTTGGACCGTACATTTTGTGGGCCGAAAAGGCATAGAAATCGGCATCCAGCATCTGCACATCCACCGGAATATGCTGTACGGCCTGCGCGCCGTCCACAAAAACCGGAATGTTCCGTTTGTGTGCAGTTTCAATGACTGATGCTATGGGATTTATTGTTCCCAGCACATTGGAAACATGCGTAACAGCAATCAATTTGGTTTTTGATGAAATGAGTTCCGGCAGAAGGCCTGTTTGCAACTCTCCCGAATCCGAAACGGGCAGTTTTACAATTTTAGCCCCTTTGGCCATGGCAATCAACTGCCAGGGCACAATGTTGGAATGGTGCTCCATTTCGGAAACAATGATTTCACTTCCGGGTTTCAGGAATTGTTCGCCAAATGATGCCGCCACCAGATTGGCGCTTTCGGTGGTTCCCTTGGTAAAAATGATTTCTTCGCGACTTTCTGCGTTAATGAATTTTTGCACCTTATCGCGCACCTCCTCAAATTCCACAGTGGCTTTGTCGGCCATGTAATGCGCTGCCCGGTGAATGTTGCCGTAGTAATCGTTTTGTAGCCGTTCCAGCGCCATTAATACCTGCACCGGTTTCTGCGTTGAAGCAGCATTGTCGAAATAAATGAGTGGTTTGCCGTAAACCTCCTGTTTCAGCACCGGAAAATAACTTCGTATTTTATGGACGTCGTAATTCATACATTTTCAACATTCACAATTATAGGCACACTCGTGGCAGCGGGCCACTTCGCCCTTCAGCCGTTTGTCCACCAGTTCGTCGATGCGGTCACGCAGTGGTTCCACCGAAATTCGCTGAACAACCTCGTGAGCAAATGCATTCATCATCATTAACCGGGCTTTGCTTTCTTCAATTCCACGGGAACGCAGGTAGAACAACGCTTCCTCGTCGATTTGGCCAACTGTAGCACCATGACTGCATTTTACATCATCGGCATCGATAATCAACTGCGGCTTGGTTTGCATTGTAGCCTTGTCGGTAAGCAACAGGTTGTTGTTGCGCTGGAAGGCGTTGGTTTTCTGGGCGTCGCGCACCACATGAATCCGTCCGGAAAACGCTCCGGTTGAATCATCGTCGAGCACGTTTTTATACACCTGATTGCTCAGGCAGTGCGGTTTTGCATGAATTACCTGCGTGAAATTATCCACATGTTGCTTTTTATCAATAAATGCCATGCCGTAAAGATTGGCTTCTGCATTTTCACCGTCGAGGATAAACTTCAGGTTGTTGCGGATTAACCCACCGTGAAGCGATGAATAAAGTGTGGTTGCTCTGGAATCCCTTTCCTGATGAATAAAAACCGAATTAAGGCTGGTGGTGTTGTTGTGCTGATTTTGCAGCGTATAGTATTCAAAATTGGCATTGGCACCTACAAAAACCTCTGTCACTGAGTTGTTCAGGTATTTATTCAGATTGAGGGTGTGGTCGCACGAAATGATTTTCACATCGGCGCCTTCTTCCACATAAATGAAATTCCGCTGCGTAACAAATGCATCCTTGTTGGCCTGCAAAAAATTAATCAACTGAATGGGTTTTTCAATCACCGTATTTTTCGGCACATACAGAAAATAGCCGTCTTTGGCAAAGGCTGTGTTCAGCGCCACCAAAGGGTCTTCACCCGAATTGGCCAGCGATGCGTATTTAGCCAGAAGTTCCGGTTTTTCATACGCCATTTTTTCAAGGCTTTCCAGAATTACTCCTTTGGGCAGTTGTCCTACCTGCTGGTTGTTTTCGTAATACCATCCGTTAAAAATGAAAGCCAGGTGGGTGTCGAGTTGGGGCACATCGCACCGGAAAACGGCATTCAAATCCACCTTTGCCGGTTCGCGCCGGTGAATAAACCGGTATTCCGGAAAAAACTGCGGTTGCAGGTTGGTGTATTTGTAATTTTCGTTTTTCCGGGTGGGAATTCCCTGCATTACAAAGTCCTGAAAAGCCTTGTTGCGCGGCGCATTCAGCACATCGGCCGAATCCTCGCGCAGACTTTCCTTCACCTCGTTGTAATGCGCGGTGTATTTTAGTGATAAATCTGCTTTTTCTACCAGTACACTCATGTTAATTTCCGTTTTCTTGTTTAATCCAGTCGTACCCTTTTTCTTCCAGTTGAAGCGCCAGTTCCTTGCCGGCCGATTTTACAATTTTCCCGCCATACAACACGTGCACGTAATCAGGAACAATGTATTCGAGCAGTCGCTGGTAGTGGGTAACAACAATGGTTGCATTATCAGGCCTCCGCAAGGCATTTACTCCGTGAGCCACGGTTTTCAGCGCATCGATGTCGAGGCCGGAGTCGGTTTCATCCAGAATGGCCAGTTTGGGTTCCAGCAGCGCCATCTGGAAAATCTCGTTTTTCTTTTTTTCACCACCGGAAAAACCTTCGTTTACTGAGCGGTTGGTCAATTGGGCGTGCATATCCACCATCTCCATTTTTTCGCGCATGAATTTCAGGAATTCGCCCGCAGTCAGTTCTTTTTCGCCGCGGTGTTTGCGATGCTCGTTCACTGCGGTTTTCAGAAAGTTCACCATCGGAACTCCGGGAATCTCCACCGGATACTGAAAGCTCAGGAAAAGTCCGGCTTTGGCCCGGTCTTCAGGAGCCATTTCAAGCAGGTCTTCACCCATATAAGTTATTTCACCATGCGTTACTTCAAATTCTTCCTTACCTGCAATCACATTGGCAAGCGTACTTTTCCCGGAACCGTTGGGCCCCATTATGGCGTGAATTTCACCCGGTTTTACTTCGAGGTTGATTCCTTTCAGGATTTCGTTTCCTTCTACGGAAACATATAAGTCTTTAATTGATAACATAATAAAAGCCCCCTTTTATTCCCCCAAAGGGGGAAATTAAGAACTTCTTTCTCAGGTAAACAAAGAAAGAAATTGATTATATTTAATATTTAAGTTATTGTATTTCAATTTTTCCAAATTAATATGATGCACCCTCTTAAAAGCCTCTCCGCCAGTTGGCGGAAGATCGGGAGGGGCTCTTTTTTATCCAACACTACCCTCGAGGCTGATTTGCAGCAGCTTCTGTGCTTCAACGGCAAATTCCATGGGCAGCTTGTTCAATACCTCTTTGGCATATCCGTTTACAATCATGCCAATGGCTTTTTCGGTATCAATTCCGCGCTGGTTGCAATAGAAAATCTGGTCTTCCCCGATTTTTGACGTAGTGGCTTCGTGTTCCACAATGGATGATTTGTTGCCCACTTCAATGTATGGGAACGTATGGGCACCACAGGTATCGTTCAGTAACAGCGAGTCGCATTGCGAAAAGTTACGCGAGTTGGTTGCTCCGGGCAATACTTTCACCAGGCCGCGGTACGAATTATCGCTTTTCCCTGCGGAAATTCCTTTGGAAATGATGGTGCTCTTCGTGTTCTTGCCAATGTGTATCATTTTCGAGCCGGTGTCGGCCTGCTGGTGGTTGTTGGTAACGGCCACCGAGTTGAATTCACCCACCGAGTTGTCGCCCAAAAGAATACAGCTCGGGTATTTCCAGGTAATGGCCGAACCGGTTTCCACCTGCGTCCAGCTTATTTTGGATGAAACACCCCGGCAAACCCCGCGCTTGGTTACAAAGTTGTAAATACCGCCTTTCCCGTTTTTATCGCCGGGATACCAGTTCTGTACGGTGGAGTATTTCACTTCTGCACGGTCGAGTGCAATGATTTCCACTACGGCCGCGTGAAGCTGGTTTTCGTCGCGCATGGGTGCTGTACACCCTTCGAGATAACTCACGTAGCTGTCGTTGTCGGCAATAATCAGCGTCCGTTCAAACTGCCCGGTATTTGCAGAGTTAATCCTGAAATAGGTGGACAACTCCATAGGGCACCTTACGCCCTCGGGAATGTAGCAGAACGAACCGTCGCTGAAAACGGCCGAATTGAGCGCTGCAAAAAAGTTGTCGGCCACCGGAACAGACTGACCCAGGTATTTTCTTACCAAATCGGGATGTTCCTGCAACGCATCGCTGAATGAGCAGAAAATAATTCCCTGCTCAGCCAAAACTTCCTTGAACGTTGTTTTTACCGAAACGCTGTCGATTACAGCATCTACAGCCACGCCGGCCAAATGTTTTTGCTCTTCCAACGGAATGCCCAACTTGTTGAAGGTTTCCAGCAATTCAGGGTCAACCTCATCGAGGCTCTCGTACTGCGGCTTTTTCTTTGGCGCCGCATAATAGCTGATGCTTTGAAAATCGATGGGTGGCACTTTCAGATAAGCCCAGTCGGGCATCTTCATTTTTTGCCATTTTCGGAATGCATCCAGCCTGAATTCGAGCATAAAATCAGGCTCCTTTTTTTTCTCCCAAATCGTACGGACAACATCCTCATTCAAACCTATATCGATAATATCAGTTTCAATGTCGGAAAAAAAGCCGTACTTATATTCGCTTTGCGTTACTTCAGCTAATATTTTATCCTGATCTGTCATTTTTTACCTTGTTTTTAATAAATAACAAACCTTTATCAAGTCTGTTTACACAATAAATTGCAAAGATATAAAAGTATAGGTAATTTTGTCCCGGAACGAATTGATTAAAACACCATTTTGTCTTTTATTAACAATGAGCAAAGAAAAGAAACAAACCAGAATTTCGGAGATTGGTGAATTTGGCCTGATTGAACGGCTGACACAGCATATTCAGATTAAAAACAAAAGTACACTGAAGGGCGTGGGCGACGATGCCGCTGTGCTTAATTACGGAGACAAGTGCGTGGTATTTTCCACCGATTTGCTTACCGAAGGCGTGCATTTTAACCTGATGTATGTTCCCCTGAAACATTTGGGATACAAGTCGGTGATAGTAAACCTGTCGGATATTTTCGCCATGAATGCCCGGCCGAAACAGATAACAGTGAGTCTGGCTATTTCAAATAAATTTTCGGTGGAGGCGGTGGAAGAATTGTATTCCGGCATTTATCTGGCCTGTGAAAATTACGGAGTTGATTTGGTGGGCGGCGACACCACCAGTTCGCTAACCGGACTGACTATCAGCATCAGCGCTTTAGGTGAAGCCAGTCAGGACGATTTGGTTTATCGCAGCGGAGCCAAACCGGGCGATTTGCTTTGCGTTTCGGGTGATTTGGGCGGTGCTTACATGGGACTGCAATTGCTTGAACGCGAAAACGAAGTATTTAAAGTGAATCCCAACGAGCAGCCTAAGCTTGAAGGCTACGATTACATTCTGGGCAGGCAACTGAAACCCGAAGCCCGCGGCGATGTGGTGAATGTTTTTGAAAAACTCAAAATTAAGCCGACTTCCATGATTGACATTTCCGACGGGCTTTCTTCCGAAATTCTGCACTTGTGCAAAAATTCGAAAGTGGGTTGCAACCTGTTCGAAGAAAAGGTACCCATGGATTTGCAAACCAAAAAGATGGCTGAAGAGCTGAACATCAATCCGCTGGTGGCTGCGTTAAACGGCGGTGAAGACTACGAACTGCTTTTCACCCTTTCATCTGAAGATGCCGGAAAACTCAAAAACGACCCTGATTTTACAATCATTGGCGAAATAACCGAAGCATCAGAAGGAGCAAATTTGATGACCACAGGAGGTTCGAAAATAGAGTTGCAGGCGCAGGGATGGAATCATGGAAAATCTAATTAAAGCCCAATCCCCACATGCACGCCCACTGAAAAGTGGCTGGCCTCTTTGTCTATTCCAAAGCCGGCCATGGGGCCTACGTGGAGTTTTCCCAGATTGATCTCGTAAATGATTTCGGTGTGAAAACCGGGTGATATTTCATTTTCGCCGTCGTGTTCGCTGAAAACAATTCCCGGACCGGCATTAACAGACAGATGTTTCAACGGATGGTAATTCACCAGCAGGTTCAGACTGTTGTGGAGGTGTTCGTCCAGTATTCCCTCATAGCCTAACCCCATTCCCCAGCGGTTTTGGTGGCCCAGTTGCCGGATGAAGTGCACATGAATTCCGGGTGCAAGCCCGGCTTCACCTGTAATATGAGTGGCAGCCACGCCAAACCCGATGTGGTATTTATGCAAATCAGTATGCAGGTGGCCTTCGTGGCTGTGGTGATTTTGCGCTGAAACAAGAAATGAAAACAGCAGAAACAGACTTAAAAATAGTGTACGTGTCATAATTTGTAATGCATCAAAATAGTTATGAAGCTCCGGGGGTTTGACTGGCTATTTTAAGTTTTCACCCCAATTCTGTAAAACAGTGAGTGAAACAGAGAACCGCAAAAAAGGTTTAATCCGGGAAATATCCTCTGATGATACCTCTTTTGGAGTCTTTCACGAAAAGCAATACCTCGTCGCGTTCCTGGGTTGCCGGCATTTCGGCTTCAATAATTTCCACCGCCTGGGCGGTATTCAGTCCTTTCTGATAGATGTAGCGGTAGATGTCCTGTATCTCCCTGATTTTTTCATTGGAGTAATTTCTGCGCCTCAGCCCGATGGAGTTGATGCCGACATAGGAAAGCGGTTCGCGTCCGGCTTTTATGAACGGCGGGACATCTTTTCGCACCAGCGAACCACCCGAAATCATCACATGGGGTCCGATGTGACAGAACTGATGAATGGCGGTCATGCCGCCAATAATGGCCCAGTCATCCACCACCACTTCGCCTGCCAGCTGGGTGTTGTTCACCAAAATTACATTGTTGCCAACCGCACAGTCGTGGGCAATGTGTACATAAGCCATAATGAGGCAGTTTTGGCCAACGGTGGTTTTTCCCCGCGCCGCCGTACCCCGGTTGACGGTAACAAACTCCCTGATGGTGCAGTTGTCGCCAATTTCCACGGTGGAATATTCACCTCTGAATTTCAAATCCTGCGGGATAGCGCCTAAAACGGCACCAGGGAATATGTTGCAGTTTTTGCCAATACGCGTTCCTGCAAGTATGGTTGTGCTGGAACCAATCCGGGTTCCTTCGCCGATTTCAACATCCCTGTCGATGGAGACAAAAGGTTCTATCACGACATTTTCCGCAATTTTTGCATCGGGATGGACATAAGCCAGTGGTTGTTTCATAATAAAATATCTGATTCTGGATTAATTTTCTGTCTGTTTTACTAACTGGGCCATAAATTCACCTTCGGCCACAATATTTGTTCCCACATAAGTAACTCCCCGCATGGTAGCAATGCCGCGGCGTATGGGCGAAGTAAGTGTAACTTTAAAAATGAGCGTATCGCCCGGTACCACTTTCCTCCTGAATTTCACGTTGTCAACCCGGATAAAGTAGGTGGAATATTTTCCTTCGAGCTTACACAGCACAAGCAGGCCCCCGGTTTGTGCCATGGCCTCAATGAGCAGCACTCCCGGCATCACCGGCTCGTTGGGGAAATGCCCCTGGAAGAAAGGTTCGTTGTGGGTAACATTTTTCACACCCACCACCTCAGTGTCGGTAACCGACATAATTTTGTCCACCATCAGAAAAGGATAGCGATGGGGCAAATATTCCTTCAGCTGAACGGCATCGAGTACGGGAGTTGCATCCGGGTCGTATTCAGGAACTCCGGTTTGCGCTTGCCTCCAGGCATCTTTCAGTGCCTGTGCAAAAATAGTATTGGGCCGGTGCCCGGGCTTGTAGGCAATGATGCGCCCTTTGATTCTTTTGCCAAAAAGGGCCAGATCGCCAATTACATCGAGCAGCTTGTGACGGGCACATTCGTTGTCGAAATACAAATCGAGGTTATTTAATATACCCTGGGGTTTCACCTCTACTTTGTCGTGGTGAAAGAGTTCGGCCAGCCGGTCGAGTTCGTCCTGGCTCACTTCCTTGTCGATAATGACAATGGCGTTGTTCAGTTCTCCTCCTTTAATCAGGTTGTTGTTTAGCAAAAACTCCAGCTCGTGCAGAAAAACAAACGTACGGCAGCTGGCAATTTCTTCTTTAAACTCGCTGATGGAATCGAGCGTGGCAAACTGGTTGTTCAGCACCCTCGACTTGAATGAAATCATCACGTTCAGCCGGTAATCGTCGTCGGGAAGAGCAATGATGTGCGAACCCGATTTTTCATCGAAAATTTCTATTTTCTCCTGAATCTCGAAATATTCGCGTTCAGCCTCCTGTTCAATTACTCCGGCTTTTTCAATGGCTTCCACAAAGTAGCGCGAGCTGCCGTCCATGATGGGGGCCTCTTCGTTGTTCACTTCAATCAGCACATTGTCGAGATCCATTCCGGTGAGGGCTGCCAGTGCATGCTCGATGGTACCTATGCGTGCACCGTCTTTTTCGAGAAGCGTGCCACGCGAGGTGTCCACCACCAAATCTACATCGGCATCAATAACGGGCTGGTTTTCCATATCGACCCGTTTAAACTTAAACCCATGATTTTCGGGAGCCGGTAAAAAGTTCATGGACACATTTACACCGGTATGCAATCCTTTCCCCTCTATTTTAAATGAATTTGCTAATGTTTTTTGTTTTACAACCATACCTGAAAATTACTTTGAACCGGCAGCTTTCGCCTGTTTCAAGGATTCAACATCTTTTTGAAGCTGTATAAATTCTTCACGGAGCCTGGGCAAGTTCCGAATAATGGTATAAGTTTTAATGGCTTCCTTATAATTTACTGCCGGTGAAGACAGTACGATTTCATTGTCTTTAATGGATTTGCTCACGCCCGACTGTGCGCCAATCTGCACGTTGTCGCCAATGGTTAAATGCCCGGCAAGACCCACCTGACCGGCAAATTTGCAGTTTTTACCCACCTTTGTAGTTCCTGCCATACCGGTTTGGCCGGCAATAACCGTATTTTCGCCAATTTCGCAGTTGTGGGCTATTTGCACAAGGTTGTCAATTTTTGCTCCCCTGCGAATGATGGTTGAACCAAAAGTACCGCAATCAACGGCCGTATTGGCGCCAATCTCCACATCGTCTTCCAGCACTGCATTGCCTATCTGGTGTATTTTTTTGTAGGTGCCGTCTTCCTGCGGAGCAAAACCAAAACCATCGGAACCAATCACAGCTCCGGAATGAAGGATGCAACTGTTTCCGATGACACAATCGTCGTAAATTTTTACGCCTGCATACAAAATGCAGTTGTCGCCAATGGTTACATTGTCGCCCACAAAAACCTGCGGAAATATTTTAACGTTATTGCCAACTTTCACATTTCGCCCGATGCTGGCAAAGGCGCCCACATAAATATCTTTCCCGAGTATGGCCGACTGATCGATGTAACTTGGGTTTTCAATTCCGGTGCGGGTATTTTTACTGGTTTGAACATATAAATCGAGCAGCGATGCAAACCCCTGGTATGCATCATCTACTTTTATAAGCGTTGCTTTCACTTCCGACTTTGGCTCAAACAACCGGTTTACCAAAACAATGTCGGAGTTTGTGCTGTATAAGTAATTTTCGTATTTCGGATTGGCAAGAAAAGAGAGCGTTCCGGGTTTCCCTTCCTCAATTTTCGATATGCCAGAAACTTTAACATTGCCGTCTCCAACCACTTCTCCATTAAGAAACGAGGCAATGTCTGTAGCTTTAAATTCCATTCATCAAATTTTTTGCGCTGCAAATATAGGTTTAAACTAATTAATGTCCAATTCTTTTGGATAACACACAAAATATTTTCGCACTGTTTTGGTTAAAACCGAGAGGTTTATATCCGACGCCTCCCCCATATCTTTCACATTTCCGTCCTTCATTAAAATTTTAATATTTTCAGAATGCCGGTTGTATGCGCTGTTGGTAATTTCTCCGGTCATTAGAAAATAAGGGGCCATAGTGCTGTCGTTTGTAATTTCATTAGTAATACGCACCAGCATTTTTTCTTTCCACTTCACAGTCACTGGTTTATCTTCCAGTCTTACCCTGAAAAGCTTCCGGTTCATAATGCTTTGAGACAACCGGGAGAGCACCGGATCGGGATGCAGCTGCCATTCCTTCACCGATGAAAGGATATCGTAATCGTCGAGCCGGGCATACCACTCAAGCGCATTGCTGCCGTCCACTTCTGCATTTTCAAAAAAGTCTTTTTCCGAAAAATCATGTGTCAGAAATGTTTTCAGAGTAGGCGTGGCATAGACCAATTCTCCCCGGGCACATAATTCCCGGGCACGTTTCAGCACATGTATGAGCAGAAATTCGGCCGAAACCACCGTTTTGTGCAGATAAACCTGCCAGTACATCAGGCGGCGGGCAATCAGAAATTTTTCGATGGAATAAATTCCTTTGTAATCCACTGCCAGCTGATCGTTCCAAACAGTTAACATTTTAATAATACGGTCGATGCCAACAATCCCCTCAGCTACTCCGGTAAAAAAGCTGTCGCGGCTCAGATAATCGAGTCGGTCCATATCGAGCTGACTGGCTACCAGCTGATGCAAAAACTGCTTTTTATATTTATTCTTAAATATTTCAATGGCCATATCGAGCTTCCCGTCGAACTGGCGGTTCAGCTCATTCATCATGAGCAGTGAAATTGTTTCGTGCGGAATTTCCACCAGGGTGTTTTCCAGCACATGTGAAAAAGGGGCGTGGCCAATGTCGTGCAGCAAAATGGCTATGGTAACAGCATCAGCCTCTTCGTCGGTTATTTCATGTCCTTTTATCCGTAAAACCGAAATGGCCTGCCGCATTAAATGGCTGGCACCCAACGCATGCTCAAACCGCGAATGATTGGCGCCGGGATAAACCAGGTACGACAACCCAAGCTGCTTGATTCGCCTCAGCCGCTGCATAAACGGATGCTCCATTAAATCGAAGACCAGTTCCGACTGAAGGGTGATAAACCCAAAAACAGGGTCGTTGATGATTTTCTTCTTGTTTAAATAATATTCGGCCACTTATTTTCTTTTAATCGAATGGCTAAAAATACAAAAGTTTAATTAATTCGGTTTAAGGCATTTATCATACCTCCTATTTTTTGTTTTTATGCAAGAAATTACTATTTTTGCGCAGATTTTCAGAATACCTGAAATAGGGGACCGGAGGTTCCCTATTTTGTTACTGACAGATATGATGGACAAGGCGAAAATAGAGGAACTGGTAAAGGAAAAGCTCGATGAAAAAACTTTTCTGGTGGATGTACAGGTAAGTGCATCCAACGCCATAAAAGTGTTTGTTGACAGTTTCGACGGATTCACAATCGACCGCTGTGTAGAAATCAGCAGGCATGTGGAGCACAGCCTCGACCGCGACAGCGAAGATTTTGAATTGCAGGTGTCTTCGCCCGGGTTAACCGAAAGCTTCAAGGTAAAAGAACAGTACCTGAAAAATGTGGGTCGCGAAGTGGAAATTGTTACCACCGAAGGAACCAAAAGCACCGGGCTGCTAAAAGAGGCAAAGCCTGGTTTTATTTTGCTCGAAACATCGGCCCGCGAAAAGGTGGAAGGGCACAAAAAAAAGCAGTTGATTGTCAGAGAGCATCAGATTGAATATAGCGACATTAAAAGCGCAAAAGTTGTAGTTTCATTTAAATAAAAAGAAGAGCGATGGAAATTATAAACCTTACCGATACTTTTTCTGAGTTCAAAGAACTTAAGAATATTGACAGGGTGACCATGATGAGTGTGCTCGAGGATGTTTTCCGCAGTGTGCTGATTAAACAATACGGTACCGACGAAAACTTCGATGTGATTATCAACATCGACAAGGGCGACTTTGAAATATGGAGAAACCGTGCGGTGGTGGAAGACGATGAACTGGAAGACCCAAATCTTCAGATTTCCCTCTCCGAAGCTCAGAAGATTGATCCTGATTATGAAGTGGGCGAAGATGTAACCGACGAGGTGAAACTGGTTGATTTTGGCCGCCGTGCCATCCTGAACCTCCGGCAAAACCTGGCCAGCAAAATCATGGAACTTGAAAAAGACAACATTTACGGAAAATACAAAGACAAAATTGGCGACATTGTTACAGGCGAGGTTTATCAGGTTTGGAAAAAAGAAATTCTCATTCTCGACGACGAGGGGAATGAGCTGATTCTGCCCAAATCGGAACAAATTCCGTCCGACTATTTCAGAAAAGGGGATACCGTGCGTGCCATTGTTTACAAGGTGGAGTTGCGCAACAACAACCCGCTGATTATTTTGTCGCGTACAGCACCGGAATTTCTCGAGCGCCTTTTCGAGCTTGAAATTCCTGAAATTTTCGACGGTTTGATTACCATTAAAAAAATTGTGCGGGTACCGGGAGAACGGGCCAAAGTTGCCGTTGAATCTTACGATGAACGCATCGACCCGGTTGGAGCCTGTGTGGGAATGAAAGGTTCCCGCATTCATGGCATTGTGCGCGAGTTGAGAAATGAAAACATCGATGTAATTAATTACTCTGCCAACAATCAGTTGTACATTAAGCGGGCCTTGAATCCGGCAAAAATCAACAACATCAAAATAAAGGAAGAGGAAAAAAGAGCCGAAGTTTATCTGAAACCCGAAGAAGTTTCGCTGGCCATTGGTAAAGGAGGGCTTAACATCAGGCTGGCAAGTCAGCTTACCGGTTACGAAATTGATGTGTACCGCGAAACAGAAGAGGATGACGACGATGTGAACCTGGATGAATTTGCCGACGAAATTGAAAGCTGGGTAATCGATGCGCTTAAAGCCATTGGTTGCGATACAGCCAAAAATGTGCTGAACATTCCGCGCAACGAGTTGATTAAACGGACAGATTTGGAGGAAGAAACCATCGACGATGTGCTGAAAGTATTAAAGTCGGAATTTGAATAAGAAAAAATAAACTTATTTTAAAACGACTGTTGAAGCTTTTGGCTAAACTTGCAGAGACTTTTTAACAAAGGAGAAGGAAAGGAAAAAAGAATATATGGTAGCAGGCAAGACAATAAGACTTAGTAAACTTGCAAGAGAATTTAATGTAGGGATCCACACCATTGTGGAATTTCTGCATAAAAAAGGTTTCGATTACGACTCGAACCCCAACACGAAAGTCTCGGAAGATGCATTAGCCCTTCTTGAAAAAGAATATAAGGTTGATTTGAACCTGAAAAAGGAATCGGAAAAAATTATTCTGAAAAGCCACAGGCCTAAACAGGAAGTTATTTCTATTGAGGACAAACACGAAGAAGAGTACGACGAAGATTTTGAAGAGGAAGAAGAAGAAATTATTGAAGAAACTCCCCGGGTAACCCGAAAAAAAGCGCCGGTTAAAGAGCAGAAAAAAGAAGAACCCGAAGAGGCGCCTGTAGAGAAACCCAAAAAAGAGGATAAAATTAAAGTGGTTGGAAAGGTTGATTTGGAAAGCCTGGATAAGCCTGCTGCACAAACCGAAAAGAAAAAAGAAGAACCAAAGACGGAAAAGGAAGAAAAAACAAAAGAGAAAAAACCAGCCGAACCGGTTGAAGCAACCGGGAAGAAAGAAGAGAAGAAAGAGAAAAAAGAAGAAAAGAAAGAAACCCCAAAAACACCCCAGGAAGAAAAACCGGCTGAACCGGAACAGGCAGAAGTAACGGTTGAACCTGAAAAAACTACAGAAACACAAAAAACAAAAGAAGATATTATCGAAACTGAAATACCAAGAGTTGAAGAACTGAAAGTGGTAGGAAGAATCGACCTGGATTCTTTAAACCAAAAAACCCGTCCGGCGAAAAAATCGCGAAAAGAACGCGAAAAAGAACGAAAAGAAAGGCGCAGAAAAAAACCGACGGATACGAAAACCCGGGAAAAGGCGCTTGAACAGGGTTCGGAAAAAGCAACTGCTGAAAGACCCGAAGAAGAAATAATCAAAGCGAAAGCCGGAAAACTGAACGGGCCAACCGTAGTTGGAAAAATTGATTTGCCCGACAAAAAAGTCAGAAAACAAAAAGATGAGGCCGAAGGTTCTTCACACAAAAGAAGAAGAAAAAGAATTAAGGAGACCGGCCGCATAAAATTTGAAGACAAACAGGGCGACAGGACGAAAGGAGACCAAAAACCACAAAAACAGACCGGCAGAAAGAAAAAAGTGCTGCTGAAAAAAGAGGTTAACGAAGAAGAAGTACAGAAGCAAATTAAAGATACACTTGCAAGGTTAACCTCAAAAGGCAAATCAAAAGGTTCAAAACACCGCCGCGATAAAAGAGCTGCCGCCAGCGAAAGAATGCAGGCAGACCAGGAAAAACAAACCCAGGATAAAAAAACATTGAAGGTGACCGAGTTCGTTTCTGTTAGCGAACTGGCAACCATGATGAATTCAAACGTAAATGAAGTTATCTCATCGTGTATGAGCCTGGGCCTTTTTGTTTCCATAAACCAGCGGCTCGATGCTGAAACCCTGTCTATTGTGGCCGAAGAATTCGGATATCAGGTGGAATTTGTAAGTGCCTCCCTTCAGGATTCATTTGAACCGGAAGAAGATGCTGAAGAAGATTTGAAACCGCGTTCGCCGATTGTAACGGTTATGGGCCATGTTGACCACGGAAAAACTTCGTTGCTCGACTACATCAGGAGCACCAACGTAATTGCCGGTGAGGCCGGAGGTATTACGCAGCACATTGGCGCTTACCACGTGAGCCTGGAAGACGGACGGGAAATCACCTTCCTCGATACTCCCGGCCACGAGGCATTTACAGCCATGCGTGCGCGCGGCGCCCAGGTAACCGACATTGCCATTATTATTGTGGCTGCCGACGATAATGTGATGCCTCAAACGGTTGAAGCAATAAACCATGCTACTGCCGCCGGGGTACCCATTGTGTTTGCCATAAATAAAATTGATAAACCCAATGCCAATGTTGAACGGGTTAAGGAAGAACTGGCCAACATGAACTTTTTGGTTGAAGACTGGGGTGGAAAATACCAGTCTCAGGATATTTCAGCTAAAGCAGGAACCGGTATCGACGAACTGATGGAAAAAGTATTGCTCGAAGCCGAACTGCTTGAACTTAAGGCAAATCCGAACCGAAGAGCCACCGGCACAATCATTGAATCGACCCTTGACAGAGGCCGCGGATATGTCGCCACCATACTGGTGCAAAACGGAACACTGAAAGCCGGAGACATCGTTCTTGCCGGTCAGTATTTCGGGCACGTGAAAGCCATGTTTAACGAAAGAAATCAGCGCATTGAAGCTGCAGGCCCGGCAGAACCGGCCATTATTCTCGGACTCGACGGTGCACCGCAGGCAGGCGACAAGTTCAATGTAATGGAAAATGAGCGGGAAGCCCGGAACATTGCAAATAAACGGGAACAACTTGCCCGCGAACAGGGACTTCGCACCCAAAAACACATTACCCTCGACGAAATCGGTCGCCGAATTGCCATCGGAAACTTCCAGGAACTGAACCTGATTGTAAAAGGCGATGTGGATGGTTCCATCGAAGCGCTATCCGATTCATTAATTAAGCTGTCCACCGAAGAAATTCAGGTAAATATTAAGCATAAAGCTGTTGGTCAGATTTCCGAATCGGACATCCTGCTTGCAGCCGCTTCCGAAGCCATCGTTATCGGGTTCCAGGTGCGCCCCTCGCTGAGTGCACGCAAACTGGCCGAGAAAGAACAAATCGATATCCGCCTCTATTCCATTATATACGACGCTATTAACGAAATTAAGGCGGCCATGGAAGGGATGCTCTCACCCGATATTAAAGAAGAAATTACCGGTACAGCCGAAGTGCTCGAAACCTTTAAAGTGACTAAAGTAGGTACAGTTGCCGGTTGTATTGTTCGCGACGGAAAAATTAACCGCAACTCGAAAATCAGAATTATTCGCGACGGCATTGTCATTTACACCGGAACCCTCGGTTCGCTGAAACGATTTAAAGACGACGTGAAAGAGGTGAAAAACGGGTATGAATGCGGGTTGAATATCGACAATTTCAACGATGTTAAGGTGGGCGATCACATCGAAGCATTCCAGGAAGTGGAAGTGGCCAAACAGCTGTAATTCGCAGTTATCAACAGGCAATATTTCATTACTATTCTGAAAAAATACAACACGCCATTTTCATTTTAGTAGTTTTGTGAAAAATTCAGGAGTATGAAACGAAACCTGATAATTGTTTTATTTCTTGTTGTGGCAGCTGCCGCCGGTTATTACTGGTTTGCGGGAGAAAGTACCCCTTTTTCAAAAGACAACGCGCTTTACAAAGCTGTGCCGGTTTCAGCTCCTCTGTTTTTTGAATTCAGCAGCATGGGCGCCATTCCATCCGATAATCCGGTTGTTAAAGAGCTGCAGGATGCAGGCATTGCCAATTCCTGGTTTGAGGTACTTCAAAATGCCGATTCACTTATACATATCACTGAAGATATTCCCGGAAATTTGAGAAACAACCCGTTCATTATTGCCTTTGGAATTTCCGGAAGAAACGAACTGGTGCCAATTTTCATAACCAAAGCAGAATCACAAAACAAACAGTCAGCATACGGATTACTCATTCAGAAGCTCTATCCCACCGGCAGTTTCTCATATACTGAAAAAGAATACGGGAAACACACCATTACCGAAATTGCCTCAGCCGGCAGCAGTGAATCCATGTTTTTTTCGTTTGCCAACGGATTGTTGCTGGTAAGCTCCAAATCCATTGTGGCAGAACAGGTACTCAGGCAATTATTAACCCCGGGTATTTTAAAAAATCCTTATTTTTCCGAAGTAAGCAAAGCTGCTTCAAACACAGGCATTTCATTTTTTTTAAATCATGCCTGGATAAACAGTTTTCTGGGAAATATTTTTACACGAACAGCCACATCGTCAACCGACGAATTTGGCGCAGCAAGGCGAAATCAGCCGGCTGTTAAGGCAGAAAAATTTCGTGATTTTGCCAGCTGGAGCGGACTGGATCTCCGCATCAGCAACAACCAGCTTACGTTTACCGGGTTATCGGCTGCCGATGATTCCCTCAACCATTTTCTGGCTGTTTTCAATAACCAGCAACCTGTTCGTTTCAGGGCCGAAGATTTGTTGCCACTGAATACTTCTTTTTTTTGCAGCTATGCTTTCTCAGGCAAAAATGCCTTTTTTGAACAGATGGAAAACTATTTTGCCCACTCGGGAAATTATTACCACCGCGAAGAGCGAATGAAACGATTCGACCAGGGTTTCCGGGGAAACGTAAGAAATATTTTTCAGGAACTGGTAAAAGACGAGGTGATTGTAGCAGCCACCACCATCCCTGTGAACCCGGAAAATAAAACCGTATATTTTATTGTGCATACCGAAAGCAGGGCGACAGCAGAAGAGCAGATTAAACGACTGCTGAACAATTATGCTCTGCGAAACGGAATGGAGCCCGGACAGCTCGTTTCAGAATATTCAATGAACAACGAGGTTCGTTTTCCGGTTTACCGGTTTCCGTTCCCCTCGTTTCCGGGCTTGTGGATGGGCAGTCCGTTTGCCATGGCCGAGGCCCGGTTTGTTTCGTTTTACAACAATGCCATGGTCTTTTCCAATTCGGAACAGGGCCTGCACGAGTACCTGCGAAACATGTCCATCGGAAATACGCTTTCAAAAGATAACCGGTACCAGCGGTTCAAACAAAGTAGTTCGAACCGGGCAAACATCCATGTTTTTGCAGATGTAAACAAAGCGTACGGATTTCGAAACGAACTTTTTACACCCGAAATTCTCAGGCAGGTGGAAGACAAAGAGGAAAGCATTCGGAAATTTGGGATGATTAGCTGGCAGGTGCAGCGGGATAAAGGTGCATTTTTAAATTCAATTGCCATCGATTTTCTGACCGATGCCGCAGTAGATGCCCAAACCACCTGGCAAACCGTTATCGGCAACAATATTGCCACCAAACCTCAACTGGTGATAAATCACCACGACCCTGCCAACCGGGAAATCATTTTTCAGGACAAGCAACATAACCTTCACCTGGTTTCGCATTCCGGGCTTGTTCGCTGGACGTTACCACTGCCCGGTCCGGTTTTAAGTGAAATTCACCAGGTGGACTATTATAAAAACGGCAGATTACAATACCTTTTCAACACCAAAGAAAAACTGTACCTCATCGACCGCAACGGTAATAACGCGGCCCAATTCCCGGTTACACTTCCATCGCCTGCAACCAACGGCGTAAATGTGTTCGATTACCACAACAACCGCGATTACCGCTATTTTGTGGCCGGTGAAGACAAAAGGGTTTATGCCTTCGATAGTGACGGAAAAATTGTAACCGGCTGGAAATTTGACCAGACGGAATCGACGGTTATCACACCTGTGCAGCATTTCAGAATAGATAGCAAAGATTACATCGTTTTTAAGGATAATTCGAAAATTTACATTCAGGACAGACAGGGAGAAACTCGTGTTTCAACAAATGCGCGATTTGCAAACTCTAAAAATCCGCTGGTGCTGAACCTTACCGGTAGGCCAAAAATTGTGGCCACCGACACGGGCGGCAAAGTCTGGTATCTTTATTTCGACGGTACCTTTGAAGATAAAACAAGCAGCAGGGTTAGTGAAAACCATTTCTTTACGGCCGACGATTTGGATGGCGACGGAACTCTGGAGTATATCTTTTTGGATGGCAGCGAGTTAACTGTACTGAATGAAAACGGAAGAAGAATATTTAACCGGAAGCTGAACAGTTCAGCACAACATCCGCCTACTATTTACACTTTTGCTGCCGACCTGAAAATGGTGGGAATTACCGATGCTGCAACAAACCGCATTTTCCTGTACGGCACCGATGGCAAACTGCATCCGGGTTTTCCGTTGCAGGGAAACACCGAATTCACCATCGGTAAACTTTCAGAAAACGCTGATGGATTTAACCTGCTGGTTGGCAGTGAAGGTGGAAAATTGTACAATTATACTTTGAATTAAAAATATCCTCCTTTTTTAACGATTTCATCGATGGAATGCCCCTCTTTCACCCAGTCATAAATCATTTTTTCATTTTCTTTAATTTCTTCGGCCCGGATAAGGACATCATAAGCAATTTCTCTTGGCACAACAAGCACTCCGTCAATATCTCCGAGGACCACATCGCCCGGTCTGACTGTCACATCTCCAATTTTAATTGGGATCTGGAAATGTGTAATTTGACAGCGGGCCAAACTTCCGTTGGAAATCCGGTATTCATAGAAAACCGGGAAATCAGCTTCCAAAATCTGATGTGTATCACGAATTCCGCCGTCGATACAGGCGGCTTTCACTTTTTTGCTTTTGGCAGTTGCCGTCATTACACCGCCCCACAAAGTAGCTTTGTCGTCACGGCTTGTATCCCAGATGATAAATGCATCTTCGTGCATTTCATCCAGCATTTGGGAGCGAAATTCCATTTCACCGGTGATTTTTACATTGGGGGAACTCTTTACTGTAAAAGCAAATCCCGCATACGTCCGGTACTCCCGCAACGGTTTGATGCGTCCCGGCAATGCCTGGTCCAGGAAACAAAACTCGCGCAACACGTCATTCACTGCGCCTGTATAAAGTTGCTCGAATCTGCCAAGCAATTCTTCGTTCGGGATTGGAAACTCTTTATTTGAAATGGCTTCCCTGGTCTTAATCAGTTTTTCCAGATTCATCATCCCTATTTCCTTTTTGTACTTTTCAACACTCATAATATTTATCTTGAATTTTTTTATCTCTCAAAAATTTAATCCCATTCCGCCATCTACAAAAATGTCCTGACCTGTAATGTATTTACCGGCATCCGAACAAAGCAGTAAAGCAGTTGCCGCGCAATCAGCAGTATCGCCAATATAACCGAGTGGTATTTTCCCTTCCACCATCGCCTTATATTTTTCGTCCTGAAGCACTTCTTCGTTTCGGATGGTGGGAAATACACCCGGAGCCAGGTTATTGATGGTCACTCCGTATTTTCCAATCTGGGCCGCCAGATTTTTCACCATACTCAATTGTGCCATTTTTGAAGCCGCATACACTATCATTTGCGGATGGGGACGGGTTTGCTGAACGCTGCCGAGCGTGACAATCCGGCCCCAACCGTTCTTTTTCATATAAGGAAACAACTCCTGAATTAAAAAAAGTGATGATCTAAAGTTAATATTGATTTGATCTTCAAATTCCTCCGGAGTCACTTCATCCCATGCTTTACGATATTGGACCGAGGCATTCAGTACTAAAATATCAGGCGAAAGATTATTCTCACGAAGAAACCCCGATACTGTTTTTGCTGAATCGATCAGCGACAAATCACATTCGACAAGCCAACACTTTGCCCCCTTCTCAATAATTTCCATTTTTGTTTGTTCCGCAAGTTCACCGTTCGATCGGTAATTGATGACCACATCGGCACCGTATTCTGCGAAAGCAAGAGAGATGGCTTTCCCTATTCCCTGACTGCCCCCGGTCACCAAAGCGGTTTTTCCCTTCAGGCTAAATAAATTTTTAATTTCCATATCATCTGTAATAAATTGGTAGTCCTTTGTTTTTTATTTTATACGAAAGAATTTGTCCTTGATCAGCTTCTGTAACAATTAGTCCCGGTTTGCCCGACGGATCGAAAGCACAGCTTGTAGGCCGGCTGCCCGGGCAATCCAGGTACCCCGACAATTCACCGTTTTTATTGTAAATGTTTATTTTGCTTTCATTGAAAACAGCGACGTAAAGATTTTCCTCCTCATCGAAAGCCATACCGTCAGGTCCCCAGGGGCCGTTTCCTGCTTTTGCAAAAGGCCGTTCATTCAGAATTTCAAGTCTGTTGGAATCCCATGTACCAATCCAAAGTTGCTGCCGGTACGTTTCGGCAAAAATCAGGGTTTTGCCGTCTGACCTCAAAGCCAGTCCGTTCGTAAAATATTTACCCTCAGAAATGACTTTCGCCTGGCTTTTCCCCTTTGGCAAAACGCAAAAAGTTGAGATGGGCTCTTCCCGTCCGTCGGCATGGTCCGAAAACAACAGATTTCCCGTTGCATCGAAAATCAGATCATTGGGCCGTTTCAACCTTGTTCCGTCCGTTGTTTGTTGACAAATAATTTCATATTTTTGATTTTTGGGACTGAACGTTCTTATTTCCCCGCGCCCGCTGTCGCAAAACCAGATATTACCTTCCCTGTCAATCATCGCTCCGTTGGGCGTTCCGTTCACATCGAACCGGGTGAGGTTTTTCCCGTCCCAACATGAAAGGTTTCCCCCTTTGATTTCTACAAACCAAAGGTTTCCGTCAAAATCGAAAACCGGGCCTTCCGGAAATTTCAAATCTGATATGATGCATTTGTAATCCATATTTTAATCAGATACTTCCTACAATCGGGAACCAGTTTGGCCGGTATTCATCCTGGTGAAACCGGGCGTAATAATCTCCTTTCTCTTCGAAATAGCGTTCGTATTTTTCCATTTTCTCTTCGTCCAGTTCAACTCCGAGGCCGGGACCGTCAGGCACTTTTATACAACCATTTTCATATTTCATTAGCCCGCCTTTGATAATGTCATCGGTGAGGTAATGGTAATGAGCATCTCCGGCAAATGTCATGGTTGGGATAGTTGATGCAGTATGAAGCATGGCCGCCAGTTCAATTCCAAATTCGGCCCCGCTGTGCATGGCAACTCCCAGGTTGAAAGTCCGGCAAACAGCCACCAGGTCTTTCACTCCTTTGGGGCCTTCCCAGTAATGAAGATCGGTCAGTACAATATCTACTGCCCTCATCCGGATGGCAGGCCCCAGGTCGTCAAATTTGTTCGGGTACATATTGGTGGCAACCGGAATCCGGATTTGCTTGCGCACGGCGGCATTGCCTTCCAAACCCCATGCAGGATCTTCAAAATATTCAGGATTTAATTCCTCCATGATTTTTCCCATTCCAACAGCGGTGGTCACCGACCAAACGCCGTTGGGATCGATTCGAAGGCCAAAACTATCACCAAGGTTCTTCCGGCACAATTCCAATACTTTAACTTCTTCCCGCGGCTCCATCACACCGGCTTTTAATTTCATGGAGTTCACGCCCAGTTCTTCATGGAGTTGCGTACAATAATCAGCCAAATCTTCGGCCGTTTTATCATGGCCTCCCCCGGGGCGATCGTACCGCCAGAAAAGATAAGCAATGAAAGGAATCTTGTTTCGTATTTGACCTCCAAGAAGGTCGCTCACCGGGCGGTTCAAAACTTTCCCCTGGATGTCGAGGCAGGCTATTTCAATTGCCGCATAGAGGCGGGCATTCGAGAGGTAATAAATACTGCGAAGTACCTTTTGCTTTATGATTTCCAGGTGAAAAGGATCGAGCCCGACAATACGTGGTTTTAGCTTTTCAAAAGCTTTTCGCTGATCACCCCCTCCGACTTCTCCAAGCCCCACAACTCCTTCATCTGTAACAATTTCAATAACAGTGCGCAGAAAATATCCCGGGTGAACACCTGTATTGTGCCTTAACTTGGCATTTAGTGGAATTGCCACTGTACGTGCTTTTAAATCGAATATTTTCATTCTTCCAAAACTTTTTCGTTCAATTTTTTATTTATCAGATCATTTGTCTCTTTCAGTTTCTGAAGGATTATTTCCTGCATCGACGTTGTATATCGCGCCTGAGGAAGATAAACTCCCAGGCTGGCAATAATCTTTTTCCCCTTGTAAACCGGCATAGCTATTCCAATAATCTGCGATTTCGATATCTGAACAGCCATCTGTTTTTTCTTTATTTTATGCAGCTCAATGGCAAGATCGTCTTCGTCCTCGATTCCTGCCCACACATCCGGTGCAGGCAATCCGTATTTTTTTTGAAACTTCTTTTGTTCTTTGGGTTCCATACACGCCAGTATCATCCTTCCGGTAGATGTCCTGTAGGCCTCCTTTTCCTTTTTATTAATCACCTGGAGTTCGTGGGTGCTTTTGACCTCGTTCAGAACGAGTCTCATATTATCTTTCAATACAGATAGTATAAGGCTTTCGTTTAACTCGTCAGAAAGTTTGCTCATGGGTTCCGACGACACCTCCAGGAGTTCACGCTTGTGTGAATAATTGCCGGTCAGCAGGTATGACATGGAACCGAGGCGGTATCCTGTCATTCTTCCCTCCTGCTCAATGTAACCCCTGTAAACAAGCGTTTTAATAATATTGGCACAAGTGCCTTTATTCAGGTTTAATTGTCCTGAAATTTCGTTCAAAGTATATAACCTGGAACGATCCCGGGCGATAAGCTCAAGAATATCCAATGCTCTGTTAACTACCTGTATCATAATTATATATTTTTATCAAATCATTTTTATAGAAAAATCTGACTGCAATAAAAATAGAGAGTGCAGACAAAATATAAACAACCGACAATGCAGACAAACCCCAGGCTAATCCCAAAGCCGGTTTGATAATTCCCAAAATATAGGGCGCCGCCGCTCCGGTAACAAAAGCAAACATTAACATTAAACCTGTGGCGGTTGATCGGTATTTGGGCTCTATTACATCGTACAAGGCAGCAAAAATATTGGAATCGTATATTCCTCTGAATAATCCGAACAAGGCCAGACAAATATAAACAACAAACGGAGTGTTGCTAATACCCATTAGAAAAATAAACGGAGCGCCCAGCAACAGGCCGAAAGCCTGGACAATTCCCCTCATTCCCGTCACCCTGGATGCGTAATGATCTGCAATTCTGGCCCCTATCAAAACCCCGAAGAATGCAGCCAGATAGTGATAAAAAGTAGAGTCGAAACCGGAACGGGTCAGGGAAAAACCAAAATCTTCAAACAGGTAGGTCGGCATCCAGGTCATAAACCCGACATTAACAAAAACCATCCCGGCAAAAGCAAGGGTTAGAAGAAGGGCGGTGGGCTTTTTGAAAAAAACAAACAAACCTTCCGAAAAGCGAATTTTTGGAATGGCTTTATTCCCGCTATCTTTTTTTGCAGGTACAGAGTCCTTTAACCGTAGCAACAATAATATTACGTTTATAATCCCCAACCCGCCAAAAACATAAAATGCCATCCTCCATCCGAATCGGTCTGCTATCCATCCTGCAAGAAACCCGCTTATGATGATGCCGGCATATAATGCAGTTTGGTGGATAGACATGGCAGTTGCCCGTGTCTTTTCATGATATTCGGCAATGAGGGCGTTGGCAGGTGGAGAATAAAAGGCCTCTCCTCCTCCGGTTACAATACCCCGCAAAATGACAAGATGAATCAACAAAGTTGACATTCCGGTAAATAGGGTTCCGGAACTCCATATCATCAAACAGATAATAATAATCCATTTTTTATTCGCCCTGTCTCCGATGAATCCCCCAATAGGAACCAATATTCCGTATGCAAGCGTCAAAACTGCAGCAACCAGGCCCATATCGGCGTCGGTAAGGAAAAGGTCGTCACGGATTGCGGACAATACTACATTAAATACCTGTCGGTCTCCCTGATGATTAAAAAAGGTAAACCATAATAATAAAATCAGTTCCCATTTATAAGGAAGAACCTTCTCTACTTTTAAATACTTTTTTGTATTCATTTGTTCAGTTTTACATTAATAGGATATGCAAATTTAAATTTGATATTGTAAAAAACAATACCTCTAAGCAATAATTATTTTTGATAATATTTTTTCTTGTCTACTAAATAAAAGAAAATAGGTTTTAAATTGTTGATGTATAGGTTATTTGAATTTTTATTTAATTGCTTATGTTTTATAATATAAAATAATGTTTTAAAACATTTTATATTACTGTGTATTGTAGTTTGTTTTCCTTTAAATTTGTTTTGTCAAATCAATTAAAATGAATTCTTATGAAAAAATGGCTTAAAAAGATTTCAGTATTCCAGCTACTGGTTTTTCTTTCATGCTGGACGGTTTTAGCCCAGGAAATTACCGTTAGCGGTACAATTACTTTGCAAAACGGGGAACCGTTACCGGGCGCCTCGGTAGTTGTAAAAGGTACCTCAACGGGAACGATTGCCGATGCTGACGGGAATTTTTCCCTGAACATTCCGGAAGGAACAGAAACCCTTGTGTTTAGTTTCATCGGAATGAAAACAAAGGAGGTCCCAATTACGTCTTCATCAACTTATAATGTTGTTCTTGAGGAAGACGTTTATGCCCTTGAGGAGGTAGTAGCAGTTGGTTACGGAACAATGAAAAAGAGTGATTTAACTGGTTCTGTTTCATCCGTTGAAGGTGATAACTTAACAGAAGTTCCAGCTACTACTCTTGCTCAATCACTACAAGGTCGAACTGCAGGGGTGCATATACTTCAAAATACAGGAGCTCCGGGGGCAACAATTCAAGTAAGAATACGTGGTACTAATTCAATTCAGGGAAGTAATGACCCCTTATGGGTCGTAGATGGTTTCCCAGGTGATCCCAACATGCTCAATCCAAGCGATATCGAAAGCATTGAAGTCCTTAAAGATGCTTCAGCTACCGCTATATATGGTTCACGTGGAGCAAACGGAGTTGTTATTGTAACAACTAAAAGAGGCCAAGCGGGGAAAACTAAAGTTGATTATGAAGCCAGTTATAGCATTCAGTCATTAAGAGAAAAATTGGATTTGATGAATGCTAAAGAATATGCTACTTTTTATAACATACAACAAAAGAATGACACTGGAGAAGAATATTTTTCCGAAAATGAAATAAATAACTTTGGAGAAGGGACAGATTGGCAAGATTTAATTTTTAGGCCGGCTCCCATAAGTAGTCATTCATTGAATGTGAGTGGTGGAAGTAAAAAAACGCAATTTTCAATCGGTGGAAGTTATTTTGATCAAGATGGAATAATCATTGGGAGCAACTATAATCGTGCCGCCTTAAGAGCAAATGTTAATCACGACATAAGTAATAAATTCAATATAACATATAATGCAATATTAAGTAAAGCGCTTAATAGCTCAAAACCAAGTTCAGGGAGTAATCGTGGGGGGTCATTACTTGGCGCAACGGTCGCAGCTCCGCCCACTACTACACCATATGATGATGAAGGGACATACCGTTTGCTTACAACAGTTTATCCTTTTAGTAGTAATGCAATAATAAATCCAGTTGCGTATGTCAATGAAACATCAAATAATTGGTCTTCAAACAGAGTAAATGCAAATCTTGCATTTACTTACAAACCAATTGATGATTTATCTATCAAAATCTCAGGAAATGTAAGAAACTCTGATGTTCGTACTGATAATTATACTACTAGGCTATATCCAGGGTCGTCTGGTAGTGCAAGTGTGGGAACTAATAATAGTTTGACTCTAAATAATGATAATATCATTAACTATATAAAAAATATTAATGATAAACATGAATTTAATTTTACTGCTGGATTTACATATGAACAAAGTGTCTATAAATCCTTAAATGGATCTGGTTCGGGCTTTTTGAGTGATGTTTTTGAAACTTATAACTTGGGATCCGCTGAAAATAATAATCCACCAAGTACTTCCTTTTCAAAGTGGGTTTTAATGTCTTACCTTGGGCGAATAAATTATTCCTATCTAGGCAAATATCTGGCTACTGTAACATTCAGATCTGATGGTTCTTCTAGATATAGTGCAGGTAATAAATGGGGCTACTTCCCTTCAGGAGCAATCGCATACAGGGTTTCAGAAGAAGATTTTATGTCTGACTTAGAATTTCTTTCAGATTTAAAGGTCAGAGTAAGTTATGGAGAATCAGGAAGTACTGCTATAGGACCTTATTCAACATTAAGTATGCTTTCAACAGGGAACCGAGTTTTTGGGAATGAGCTGTATACCTATTTTGCCCCTTCCACTAGATATCCCGGAGATTTAAAATGGGAAACAACTGCACAATCTGACTTCGGCGTTGATGCATCTTTCTTAGATTACCGAATAAGGTTTTCTTTAGATTACTATATCAAAAACACACGCGATCTTTTGAACAGCGTACAAATGCCACGTTCATCAGGTTATACAAATACAATTATGAATGTAGGGGAGATTCAAAATAAGGGCTTAGAACTTCAGCTAGATACAAGAGCAATTGATAAAAGTGTAGTTTGGGATATTGGAGCAAATGTTTCATTTAATAAGAATCGTATAGTTAATCTTTATGGAGGACAGGATATCCCAGGGTATTCCTATTATTTAGGTGTAGTAGGAGACTATGTTAATTTATTGAGAGAAGGACATCCAATGTCAGCTTTTTATGGGTATGAAACTGATGGGTTTGATGAAAATGGAAATTATAAATATAAAGACAATGATTTGAGTGGGGATATTTCAATAGATGACAAGACTTTTATTGGCGATCCTAATCCTGATTTTATTTATGGAATAAATTCATCTATTAAATATAAAAATTTTCAATTCAAATTATTTATCCAAGGTACATATGGGAATGATATTTATAGTTTTAGTCTCTTAAATCAAACAATGGATTATGGATTTGGCCTTAATACACTAAGAGAGGTACTATATGACCATTGGACGCCTGATAATACCAATGCAAAATACCCGCGAATTAGCAGGACGACAGCACCTTTGATGAGTGATAGATTCGTATATGATGGTTCTTACCTAAGATTGAAAAATGTTGAGCTAGCATACAATATTCCTGTTAAAAGGGCCGGGTTGTCATTTTTTAATAATGCGCAAATATATATAAGTGGTCAAAATTTGTTGACCTTAACAAGTTATCCATGGTTTGATCCAGATGTAAATTCAAGTGGTGGATCTAGTTCAATTAATCAAGGTATTGATTATTATACATACCCAACTGCAAAAAGTATAACATTTGGTGTTAAACTAGGTTTTTAAATAAAAATATTAATGTTATGAAAAAATTATTAATCTTATTATCTATACTAATTGGTATAACTGCTTGCAGCGATATTCTGGAAGAGGAACCCAAAGCAGTTGCAATAGAAAATTTTTATAATTCTGCAAGTGAGATTGAATCTGCTGTTCTTTCAATTTATTCTCCAATAAGTAACAATAACACTTTTGGTGCAATGTATATTGCACAAATGGAAGCCCAAAGTGATTATGGCTATGGAAGAGGTTCATATGCACCGGTTTCAGAATTTCAGGGACTTGATGCAACAAATATTGGCCGTGTTGCTGATTTTTGGTCTTCTTTTTACAGGTCAATTAGAAATGCGAATTTAGTGATTAAAAATGCTCCAGATGCAATTGACGTAAATGAATCAACATTAAATGAATTAATTGGTGAGGCTAAATTTTTGAGAGCTTTATGTTACTTTCACCTAGTCAGAAACTGGGGTGATATCCCTCTTCGAAATGAATCTAACATGCTCGAATTAGAGCTTGCAAGAACTCCAGCATCTGAAATTTATTCATTTATTATTCAAGATTTAGAATTTGCCGAAAATCACATGGTTGAAAGTGAATCTGTTCCGGGAAGAGCTACAAAATGGGCAGCAAAAACTTTATTAACTGAGGTATACCTTCAGCTCGAAAGATGGCAGGATGCAAGAAATAAAGCATTAGAAGTAATTAATTCAAACAAATATGAATTAATTAGTGTTGATAATTCTGATGATTTTTATAAAATCTTTGGTCCTGACATCATAACTTCCAAAGAGGAAATTTTCTATATAAAATATAATTCCACTCAGAGCTCAAACCTTGCATATTTTATTCATCATCCTGGTTCACCTTATTTCAATGGAGCAGGTTGGTATGCACATTATACTGATTCTGTCAACAACAAACAAATTAAGGATTGGGACTATAACGATTTAAGAAAATCATTTAATCTTTATTATTATGATATCAGTATATCTCCTACAACTGTGTTATTTAAAAAATACATTGATCCAGAAAGAGTCAATGCAGGAAGAAATGATTATCCAATTTATCGATATCCTGAGTTACTGCTTTTTTATGCAGAAGCCGAATGTAGAATGAATAATGGGCCTACAGCTGAAGCAATGGAAAAATTGAATATGGTTCATCGCAGGGGATATGGAAAAAATCCATATGCCAATTCAAATGTGGATTATGATATTAATAATTACAACATGGAATCCTTTATTGACCTAATATTCCAGGAAAAAATGTATGAAACTATCTGGGAAGGTAAAAGATGGCTAGATTTGAAAAGAATAGGTAAAGTAAAAGAAACAATAATGGAGGCATATGGAATAAATGTCGCAGATAAACATTTGTGGTGGCCAATACCTGAGAATGAATTTGAATATAATGATGCAATAGATCCTGAGAAAGATCAAAATTTTGGGTATTAAAATAGGATTTTGTATTAAATATAATATAACACCAGACTTATTTCAAGTCTGGTGTCATATTTCCACTTGACTAACCACTTTCTAAACATATTTTTGCGTTTAAAATCTACCTAAATCAGGCAGAGTAAGTTTTTTCAAGGTATTTTATTTCTTAACAGGCAGCTCAATATAAAATTGGAATAGAAATTTTAAATAACACAGAAAAGGTGTTTAAATTGAAAGAATTAATAATGCAAGATAGATCATATTAAGTTTTATTATGATTTCTAATCTTTATTTTTATAATGAAAAATCATATCGTTTATAGGAGATTAATAATCTCACTTTTTTCAATTTTAGTTTTTATAGAAGGTGCAAATTGCACCCCTAAACTATGGCAACCATATTATATTTTCCCACGTGAAGCGAAAATTAATGAGCAAATCAGTCTTAACGGCAGCTGGGAAATATCACATATGGAGGAACCAATTGTTTCGGTGGAGGAACTAAAAATAAACAAAAGGGATTCGTTTACAACACAGATTCCCAATTCTGTACATTGGTCATATTACAAAGCAGGGAAATTACCTCATCCTTATGCAGCACTTAATTATTTGCAATATAAATGGATAACAAATAAGGTGTGGTATTATCAAAAGGAAATATTAATTCCTGAGTCTGCAAGAGGTAATAAAATAATGTTGTGTTTTGATGGTATTGACTATTTTTCAAAAGTCTGGATAAATGATAGTTTAGTAGGAATGCATGAAGGAATGTTTGGTGGACCAATAATTGACATCAGTAGTTTTATAGAGATTGGCAAAAAAAATCAAATTACTGTTGAAGTTAAAGCTGGCAACTGGGGAGACCCAAATTATGATTCCAGATCTACTGGTAAAATAATAAAACCCTGGATTACGGGTGGTGGTGGAGCTGGAAGAGGTATTTTTTTTAGTGTAGGTATGTGGAATGGAGCACGTATTGAAATATTGCCTAAATATCATATGGAGCGACCATTTTTAACTACAAAAAAAGTTACAAAGGATAAAGCAAAATTACATTTATCCTTGGAAATACTTTGTGAAATTACATCTTTTGACAAACAACTCCACCCTTGGCAAAACACACAAATGCATCATCCAGGTGCCTCAGGTAAAACTTTTATTGAGGTAAATGAAAATTTGAGTATTCAAGTCGACTTAATTACTAAAGATAAAACCGTTTTTTCTAATGAATATTTACCGAAAATTTTTCAGGGAAACAATTGGGTGGAAGAGGAGATAGATATACCTAATCCTTTGTTGTGGTATCCTAATGGTTTAGGTGAACCGAATCTCTATAACGTAATTATCACATTGAAGAAAGACGACATTCCCATTGACCAAATAAAATTTAATTATGGTATAAGAACTATCGAAAGAAAAAGATCTGCCGGACCAAGGACCGCAGATCGTTGGGAAGATTGGCACTTTATTATCAATGGTGAAGAGATTTTCATTAAAGGAATGAACTGGACACCTATAGACGTTCTTTTAGATGTGCCAAAGGAAAGATACAGATGGGTATTGGAAGCTGCTAAGAATATGGGAATTCAGTTAATTAGGGTTTGGGGTGGCGGATTAATCGAAACTGACCATTTTTACAATATTTGTGATGAACTGGGTATAATGGTTTGGCAAGATTTTCCAATCGGGAATCAGGATACACCTGATTATCCTCAAGATGTTTGGGAGGCTCAGGTTGTTCAAAATATTTTTAGATTACGCAATCATCCATCTTTGGCGGTATGGTGTGGGGGAAATGAGTTTAACCCTTATTCATACGGGAATACTGCAAGTATAGGAATTATTGAAAGAAATTTGTCTATTTTTGATAATACGAGACTTTTTGTACGAACAAGTCCTGATGCTGGTAGTATGCATGCATATCCCGATATGGATCCATGCTGGTATAATAAAAGTTACAAATTCGAACCATTCATTGCTGAAACTGGAATGCACAGCATGCCTGAGGCTAATTTATTTTATGAGTTAGTAGATGAACAGGAATTTTTTGACCTTGGTAAAATGTGGGATGAGGATTTTTCTAAAAATCATCCTGAATTTGTTCATCATTTTGATGAATATAGTCCTGGCCGGGTACCTCGTATGTTAAGCAGGGCCTCTCATATCATTGATTTGTCCGATCCTTCGATTGAATCTATAACTGAAGCATCACAAATTGGAACTGCTGAGTGGTATCAAATTGTATCTGAAAAAATGCAGGGAAACTATCCGGTAACTACAGGATTAATGCCCTGGGTATTTAAACGTCATTGGCCAGCAATAGCTATTCAAATGATGGATTGGTTTGGACAAGCTTCAGCTCCATATTATTTTATGAAAAGAACTTATGAACCAACACATATTGCCCTTGATTTAGAACGACTTCTTTGGAGAGCGGGTGAAACTATTGATTTAAATGCAAAAATTATCAATGCTTCTACTGCGTATCCAGACGTAAAAGTTTCAATATCTGTATTAGATGACCAGTTTAAACAGCTCTTCAATAATGACCAGTTTTCCGATATCAAAAAAGGAACATCCGTGGCTCATGAAAAATTAGGAAGTTACTCAATTCCAGATAATTATAGGGACCGTTTCTTATTCATTATAGTAGAGTTGAAAGATAACAACAATAATCTTTTATCACGATCGGTTTATTATCCACGAGTCCTTTCAATGTTAGACAATCCTGTTTTCTATAAAAAATACATAGGGGAGCCAATTCCTTGGATTACACTAGAAAATGGTCCTTGGTTAAAATCAACTGTTTCACTTACAACTACCTCACTTGATATTAGGGTTGTTAGTCATATTAAAGATAAAAATGGAAATAATAAGGTGAAACTTAAAATTAAAAACACTGGAGACACCCCGGCTTTTATGACCAAAATTGATGTTGTTGGAGCAAAACGAACATTTTTTGCTACTGATAACTATTTTTGGATGAATCCTGGTGAGGAAAGAACAATTGCCCTTACCCTAAGATTTAGAGAAGATATAATTAACAAGAATATTGCATTGAAGATAAGTGCATTGAATGCAAAATCTATTTCAATATTTATTTAGCTTTAAAAAAGCTAATAAGATACACTTTAGCCTATTTGAAAAATTGAGAATTTATAAAAAATAGAATATGAAACTAAAGTTACCATTTATATTAATAATTCTTCTGATGGCTTTTAACATTGGATATAGTCAGAATTCAGAGATGATTATGAGCGAGGCTTATTATAGTTTCTGGAATTCTCAGTTACAAGAAAGGATCAATGAGAATATTGAAAATTACCGTAAAGCAGATGCTATTCTTAAATTCGAAGGCCTACCTGTAGGAACAGAAATAAAAATTGAGCAAATAAGCCATGATTTTTTGTTTGGCGGTAATATTTTCCTTTATGGGGATTGTGGAAGTCCGGAGAATAATCAAAAATATGAGAATACATTCGGTTCACTTTTTAATGCTGCTACTATTCCTTTCTACTGGAAAACACTGGAACCGTTACAAGGTAAACCAAGATATGAAATTGGTAGTTCTTATGAATATCGACGTCCGCCAATAGATCCCGTAGTTGAATTTTGTGAATCTAAAGGAATAAACATGAACGGGCATGCAATTATTTACGGAATGCGTCGATGGGGACATCCTGAGTGGATGCCTGAAGATCGTAAAAAGATGGAGGGATATTTTGAAAATCATATAAAGGAATTGGCAGAACGATACCAGGGACGGATTCAACGGTGGGATGTGGTAAACGAACCAACAGATCAGGCTAACAGGGGAATAATGCCGGATGATTACACGTATAAAAGCTTTTTATGGGCAATGAAATATTTTCCAGATTCAGTTAAATTCAATATCAACGATTCTGACATGCACTGGGATATGACGCTTTACCGTCGGTATTTGGAAATCGTTCGAAATTTAATTGACAGAGGTATCCGATTGGATTATGTGGGAATGCAAATGCACATTTTTAATCCTGAAGAATCGCGCAAAATTGCAAACGGAGCAGATATTCTTACACCTGAAAAAATATACGAGAGACTGGATCTAATGTCTGATGCAGGTAAGCCATTGCATGTTAGTGAAGTTACCGTTAGCGCTCCGGACGATAGTGAAGCCGGAAAACAAATTCAAGTAGAAATCACTAAAAATTTATATAGACTTTGGTTCAGCTACCCCAATGTGATGGGAATAACATGGTGGAACGTGGTGGATGGAGGTGCTGCGCCTGGAGAGCCATCATTTTCCGGAATATACGACAAAGAATTAAGCCCAAAACCTGTTTATCATATTCTTGATGAGCTGATTAACAAGGAGTGGAAAACCGAGGCGACTTTAAAAGCTTCCAGTGACGGAGATATAAAATTTCGTGGATTCAAGGGACGGTATGTGGTCAGATGGAAGGATAAGTCCGGAATAATGAAACAGAGAGAATTCGACCTATTGAAAGATGGGGATGGTTTTTAATACAAAACATTTGGTACGAAACAGAAATTTAAATAATAAATTGACAAACAAACAATGAAAAATCTATTGATCACATTATTCGCTATGTTTTTTAGTGTACTCATGCAAGCGCAATCATCGTTTCCAAAAAGTTCAAAAGAGGATCGTGAAAAGATCATGAGTGAAGCTTATTGGAAAATATGGAATCCTGTGGTGCAGAAACAGATCGACCAGGATATCGAAAAACACAGAAAAGCAGATGGTGAACTAACACTGACAGATTTTGCTCTGGGTGCGGAAGTTAAGATAGAACAGATTTCGCATGATTTTATTTTTGGAGCTCACATTTTTAATTATAACCAGTTGGGTAAAACTGAGTATAATGACCGGTATAAAGAATTATATGGCACCCTTTTTAATTCGGCTACGGTTGCCTTTTATTGGAGAACGTTTGAAATGCAATCGAATCGTCCGCGTTTCAAGGAGGAGTACTGGGACACAGAATCTTACTGGAACAGTTTAGCGGAACCGAAGAAAGAGCCGCATTGGCGGCGACCGGCACCGGATCCCGTTATCGAATTCCTGGAGAGTAAAGGAATTCGTATCCACGGTCATCCAATTATCTGGGGTAATCGAAAATGGCATAACCCGAATTGGATCATACAAAATTGCATGACCCCCGAAGAGAAGGCAAAAATGGATAAATTGATCGTTGCGTACGGGGATTTGGAAAACTACCTGGACAGTGAAAAATATTCTGAAGCCTACAAGAATTTAACGGTAGAGCAATTGGAAGAAATGTTTCCGGATTTGACGAAAAAATTGAAAATGCTGTTTGAAAAACGCATAGTTGAATTGGCTGAATATTACGGAGATCGTGTAAACAGTTGGGATGTAGTTAATGAGAGTGCAACAGATCACCAGAGAGGCTTGTTGGTTCCGGGCAGTGGTCTTGCGAAAAGCGTTTATGGCATTATGCCCGGAGACTATACTTATGAAGCTTTTAAGGTGGCGACGAAAGTATTTCCCGAAAACGTTCTTTTAAACATCAACGATTATAATCTTAGTCAGAGTTATACCGATCAAACGAAAGATCTATTGTCCAGAGGCTGTAAAGTAGACATTATGGGATCACAAATGCATCTGTTTAATCCACAACAATGCCTGGACATCGCTTCAGGGAAAGAGATTCAGACTCCGAATCATATTTGGGGGTGGAATGAACGGTTAAGTCAGGCCGAATTGCCAATTCATCTGAGTGAGATCACAATTACTGCACCGGGAAATGATGAGAGAGGCAGAAAGATTCAGGCGATCATCGCTCAAAATCTGTATCGCCAATGGTTCAGCCTGGAACGAATGATGGGAATTACCTGGTGGAACGTGGTGGACGATTGCGGGGCACCCGGTGAACCGTCTATCTCCGGTATTTTTACTCGTGACATGGTGGCGAAACCAGCCTACTATGCGCTTGACAATTTAATAAACAATGAGTGGAAAACAAACTTAACCGCTAAACCGGATAAAAACGGACAAATCAAATTCCGTGGATTTAAAGGGAACTACCGGATTACATGGACGGATCAAATGGGAAATGTACAAACTAAAGAATACTATTTAAAATAAAAATAGTTACTGACGGGAAGAAAAATGTTTATGAGATCAATTTGGGGAAAGTGGAAGAGAGATCTTTTATTATGATTTTCGATTAATTGAATTAAATTGTCAGTAAATGAAACGATTACTTATTTTTACTATTATTTCTATTTTTTGTCTGAATAACTTGTTAGCACAGAAATCACCAGTGGCTTCTCAGAAAGGCACAATTAGCACCAGAGCTGAAACAGACGGTGTGATGGGTAAAGCTTACTGGGATTTATGGAATTCTGAATTTCAGGCTAAGATTGACCAAAATATCGAAAAGTACCGTAAGGCCAATGCGTATATCATATTGAAAGGTGTGCCGGAAGGGACAGAAGTAAAAGTAGAGCAGCGGGAACACGATTTTGAGTTTGGTGCTAACATTTTTAATTTCGACCAGCTTGGTTCAACCCGGTTAAATGAAAAGTACAAGGAACTGTTCGGAACGCTTTTTAACTCCGCAACTATACCATTTTACTGGAAAACTTTTGAACCAAAACCGGGGAAACCAAGATATAAAGCTTCATTTAAAGATTCTGAAGAATATTGGAACAGGCACAGGGAACCATGGAAAGAATATCATTGGAGGCGGCCGGCTCCGGAAAAAATCATAGAGTTTTGTGAGTTGAAAAATATTCACATGCACGGACACCCGCTAATTTGGGGGAATACAAAATGGAATCATCCTTCCTGGATATCGAAAGATTCGGATAAGGTAACGGAAATGGAACGCCTTTTTAACAAACGGATTACTGAAATATGCAATTATTATAACGACCGTATCCCGAGCTGGGATATTGTAAATGAAAGTGTTGATCCAACGCCGGGAGAACCCCGGTATGGTGTAATTCCCGATGATTATACATTCAAATCGTTTAAACTGGCAGAAAAACTATTTCCTGAATCAGTAAAAATGTGTATTAACGATTCCTGGCGGCCAGTGTATCCCCCATTTATCCAGGATTTAATTTCACGAGGGGCAAAAATTGATGTGGTAGGACTTCAGATGCATATTTTCGATTCACAGTCTTGTCTTGACGTTGCAGATGGGAAAACAGTTTTTCCGAATAAAACATCATGGAAACCCCAGGATGTAATTCGGTACCTCGAATCTCTGGATTCTTTACAGCGACCGATCCATTTAAGCGAAATAACCATCCCGTCCCCGGGCAATGCGCCTGTTGATGATGAAATTCAGGCCGTAATTGCCCGTGATATGTACCGGTTATGGTTTTCATGGCCAAGTATTTACCGCATCACCTGGTGGAATGTTGTCGATGACTGCGGCGCCCCCGGTGAACCTTCAAAGTCGGGATTATTTACGCGTTCGATGGAACCTAAGCCCGCGTTTTATACTTTAGACAACCTGATTAATCATGAATGGAAAACGAACATAACCGTCAGCACAGAGGAAAATGGTATAGTGAAATTTCGTGGTTTCAGGGGGCAATATCGCCTGAGTTGGAGAGATAAGTCAGGAAAAGAACAGCAGGTCGAATTTTACCTGAGAAACGATGGCGACGGACTATAAATTATAAATAAATCAAATCAACTATGAAAAAAATAATCGGCTGTTTTATTTGTCTGGTTCTCTTGTCTTGTTCCCAAAAGCAGACTAAAGAAGAATTTGTCCCTTTGTTCCCGTTCGTAATATCCTATGATGGGCCGGATAATGTTACCAATATGTCGCATTTGATTGATGCCCCGGCTGGTAAAAATGGTTTTTTGCGAATTGAAAACGGGCATTTTGTGAATGATGCCGGCCGGGTATGGTTAAACGCTACCAATCTTACCGGCTCTGCAAACTTTCCATCTCATGAGCAGGCCGATCTTTTAGCTGAAAGATTGGCCCGTTTTGGAATTAATTGCGTACGACTACATTATATGGATGCCAACTATAGCAATTTTATGGAAGGGGAGGAGCATGGAATATTTGCAGATGATTCTGTTACGCAGAGAAATTTAGATCCGGTACAGATGGATCGGTTGGACTATATGATTGCCCAATTCAAGGGGAAAGGAATATATGTAAATATTAATTTACATGTAGCCAGAAAGTTAGATGGGCGTGACGGTTTTACTGGGGTTGAGCAAAGGCCACATTTGGACAAGGGCGTTGATAATTTTGAACCCCGGATGATTGACCTGCAAAAAGAATACGCTGAAAAACTTTTAACTCACATTAATCCCTATACAAACTTCGCATATACCGATGACCCTTGTGTAGCCATGATTGAAATAAATAATGAGAATGCACTTTTTAATCAGTACCATAGCGGAGCAATAGATAAATTGCCCGAACCTTATGCTTCAGAATTCCAAAAACAATGGAATGAATGGATACATAAAAAATATAAGTCGGCTGATGAACTCAGTCGGGCATGGGAAACAGATAAAGCTAAACTGATGGAAGGTTTCAGTAAAAGAACAATCCAGACTGTGAAAAAAGATGAGGCCTATTCAAAGATGAGACGGGATTTTTATCAGTTTATTTATGAAGTGGAGCAAAAATACTGGACCGGATTATATGCGTATCTAAAAAACGACCTTGGTGTAAAACCGGTAGTCTCTGGAACACAGCTTCGTTATACGTCACCGTTTTTACAGGCGGAACTTGATTATATCGACATCCATTCTTACTGGTGTCACCCTGGTCCGGTAAATCCGGCATGGGAAATCGGAAATGTATCAATGGTCAATTCATTAAATAATATTACTGAAATGGCTGTTCAGCGTGTTGAAGGTAAACCTTTCACAATAAGCGAATACAACCATCCTTTTCCAAACCAGTACGGAGCTGAAGGGCAACCAATGTTGAGGGCCTATGGACGGTTACAGGACTGGGATGGCGTGTTTCAATACACATACAATCACAGACTTGATTTTGAGCCACAAGCCATAACTTATTTCTTTGATATGATTGCCCGTACAGATGTACTTGCCCACATGCCTGCCTGCGCTGCCATCTATTTACGGGGAGACGTGCAAACGGCAAACGAGTCTGTGGTGGCAAAAGTGAACCATTCAGCTTATTTTGATAGCCTGTCTATATCCCAAAAGGTTAGGGTTGGAATCGATGCGGCAGGGTATGATTCCAAACTAAGTTTAGTTCATAAAACAAGTGTCGAATTAACAGAAACGCCAGCTGAAACAATAATTCCGGATTCAGAAATAACAAACGGTCAGAAAATAATTACCAGCGACACCAGAGAGTTGACCTGGAATATGGAAAAAGAAGACGCTGGTTATTGGACTGTTAATACAACAAACACGAAACTGTTCACTGGTTTCCCCGAAGGCAGAACAATTGATTTGGGAAGTATTGCGCTTGAAATCGGGAATACGAGGCTTGGCTGGGCAACCATTTCTTTGGTTTCGAAGAATGCCACTGGTTTTGGTGAGTCAGGTAAATCTGCAAGCATCTTGTTAACAGCTACTGGATTAGTTGAAAATAAAGGTATGGTAATAGATAAAACCTCTGATTCGAAAATAAAACTAGCGGATTGGGGTGAGGGGCCCATTTATGTGGAAGGAATACCTGCTAATATAATTCTAAATGTCAATCCTTTAAGGATTAAATGTTATGCGCTTGATCCAACAGGAAACAGAAAAGAACAAGTTCCGGTTGTATCTTCCAGTGAAGGTGGTTCAAGTGTTAATATTGACCCAAATTATAAAACTGTTTGGTATGAAATAGAAATCAATTAAATTATTAAAATTATGAAACGACTACAGTTATTATCTTTTTTTATCATTTTATGTCTTTTTCGGACAGGGGCACAAGAATTACAGAAATCCGATCAATATGGAAGAGTAGGGACAAGTGCAGAAACTGATCAGGTAATGAGCCAGACTTATTGGGATATATGGAATCCTGAGGTGCAGGCCAGAATTGACAGTGATATCGAAAAATATCGTAAAGCTGATGCAGTGCTTAAAATTGAGGATCTGCCGGTTGGATCGGAAGTTAAGGTTGAACAGATATCACATGATTTCATTTTCGGCGCGCATATTTTTAACTTTAACCAGTTAGGTACACCAGAACGTAACCGAAAGTACAAAGAGCTTTACGGGTCGCTTTTCAACTCAGCAACTATTGCCTTTTACTGGAAGCCATTTGAAATGCAACCCAATCGTCCCCGTTTTAAAGAAGAATACTGGGATACCGAAGCCTACTGGAATCAAGTAAAAGAACCAGAATTTGAGCCTCATTGGAGACGTCCGGCTCCCGATCCGGTAGTGGAATTTTGCAGAAAAAAGGGAATCCGTTTACATGGACATCCTATTACATGGGGCACTCGCAAGTGGCAACATCCGGAATGGCTGTTTGAAGAATTTTGCCCTGAAGATGAAAAAGAGAAAATCAACAGCTTAAGTAAAGAAGAGTTATATGAGTTAACCCCTTCTCAAATTGAAGAAATGGCACCAGTTTATACACGTGAAATGAATCGTTTGATGCATAAACGAATTGTTGAGATGGCAAATTATTACGGAGACCGGATTCATAGCTGGGATGTGGTAAATGAAAGTGCAACAGATTTTGGTTTGGGGAGAATGATTCCTGGAGATAAGGTTTGTAAAAGTCATTATGGTTTAATGCCAGGAGATTATACTTTTGAATCTTTTAAAACTGCTGATCGTGTTTTTCCTGAAAATGTTTTGCTAAATATAAATGATTATAAAAATGATAGCGATTATTTGAATCAGGTAAAAGATTTGCGATCCCGTGGGGTAAAAATAGATATTGTGGGTTCTCAAATGCACTTATTTAATCCGCAGCAATGTTTGGATATTGCCGAAGGGAAACCCATTGAAACACCTGAAATTGTTTGGAATAAAATGGAAACGCTTTCAAAAGCAGGATTGCCAATACATCTTAGCGAAATAACAATCACTTCACCGGGAGATGATGAGCGTGGACGCGAAATCCAGGCTGTTATTACCCGAAACCTTTACCGCCTATGGTTTAGTATCGAAAAAATGATGGGAATCACTTGGTGGAATGTTGTAGATGGTTGCGGTGCTCCCGGTGAGCCGACCATATCAGGATTGTTTACACGAAATATGGAACCTAAACCCTCTTTTTATGCAATGAATAAGCTCATAAATGAAGAATGGAAAACAAATCTGGTTTTAAAGGTAAATGAGGATGGGGTCGCAACTTTTAAGGGATTTAAAGGTGGATATGTTGTTAGCTGGAAAGATAAAAATGGGAATGTACAAAAAAGTGAGTTTTACTTAAAGAAAGATGGCGATGGATTTTATACTTTTCCCTGATTTTTGGGAGTAATAAAATCATTGAAAAAGTTATTGGTAAATAAAATAAGTACGTTATGATTATAACATCCCTTCTTAAGGCCTTACTGTCCATTTCTTTTATTGGGTTATTATTTGTCGCCCATGGCCAGGAGAATGCACCCGGAATTTTCAACAACGGATATTTTCGTTTAATTCCAGGCCCAGAAAATTCAAAATTGAATAGAGTCGAATTGTATTCCGATATTGATACCACCTGGCAAAAATGGAGATTAAGAGGTTACAATTTTGGATTTAACCCTGAATTTACGCCTATGTACACAACGGTGGACGGGATTCTTAGTACTCCATACATGATTCAGGTCAGAGGCAATGAAAACGAAATCAACAAAAAACGTTGGGGGTTTCATGTTTTCGAGGGGTATGCCAGCGACGATAAATCGAGAATAACCATGTTGGTCAATAAACATGTGGAGCTGGGAAAACCGGTGGCCGAAATGTATTATTATGGAACGGTTTACAACCATTCTGAAGAAGCATACAATTGGTTCCGGATTGGTTCGGATGTCAGGCAGCATTCTTTTCTTTTCAGCCGGGACAAGGCCGTTTTTTACGGTTCGTTAAAACTTTCCAATGCTTTTACACTCGGAAATATCGGGAAAAATGATCTTCGTGAAGAACAGCTCGAAGGAGATGATGAACAAAATGCGGAACAAAGCGCCAAGCATGTAAATTACAGGGAATTAAAAGAGTCGGGGGACGGTACCATTTTTTATGACAGCGACAACCATATTGTTGTCATAAAAATTAACGGAGAATGGATGAAACTTAAGGCAGAGCCGTTACCGGAGGGAATTGAATATGAATTTGAGTGAGGAAACAACGCAACTTCAAAAAAGGAACATCACATTTTCAATATCATATCAATAAGATTATCATCATACTCCAGATACTCCAGCCCCATTTTTTTGCGCAGCCGGTAGCGGTGGTTCTCCCTCGGTACAAACAAAAATATTATTGATTATCGTATTTATTACCTAACAGAAATACATCGTTCAGAAAATCAATTTTTTACCCCAACCCCAGGGGGAGCAAATTGATTTTCTTCACACCCTGTGGGGCCGGGGTAAATGAAGAAAATCTATTTGCGATTTAGGCATTGAATACGATAATCATAAAATATTATTATCTCAATACTACAAAATGACTTATCTGCAATGCAAATTTTGTATAATTTTGCACTATCAATAGGTGATTTTCAGAAAAATTTTGTATTATGGATAATTTATTTTTGTAAATATTTAAAATTATGAATACGCTTAGGGAAATTTCGGATCTCAAAGTAAGAAATACTTCTACTCGCTTCGAACGTTTTATATTCCATAAAATTGACTGGAATAATCGGCTGACAGGAATTAGTGGAGCGCGGGGAGCAGGCAAAACAACCCTGCTCTTACAATACCTGAAAATTACACATGGTTTTAGTACCGAAGCCATATATTTAGAACTGGATCATATCTATTTCGCAGAAAATTCACTTTACGATTTTGCAATTCAATTTGAGAAGGAGGGAGGAAAATTCCTTTTGCTCGATGAAGTTCATAAATATAAAAACTGGTCCCACGATCTGAAAATAATATACGATAACCTTCCCGGGCTAAAAGTTGTTTTTACCAGTTCTTCAGCTTTGGAAGTTTACAAAGGCTCCCACGATCTTAGCCGCAGATTGGTTTTATACCAGTTGCCGGGGCTCTCGTTACGTGAGTTTGTACTTTTAAAATATAACTATCAACTACCTTTGGTAACCCTTAATGATATTATTTCAGCAGCCAGGGAAATTACAACAAATATTCCCCCGGAGGTAAAACCTGTAAAATATTTTAAGGAATACATACAGAGCGGGTATTATCCTTTTTTTATTGAAAATGAAAGTCTTTACCACGAAAAGCTACTTAACGTCTTAAATGTTGTTTTGGAAAGTGACTTGCCTATCATATTCAATATTGATTTTAATTCAGTTGTGAATTTAAAAAAACTTATAGCTATACTTTCCAGGCTTGTTCCATATAAACCGAATATTAAAAGGCTTTCGGAACAAATTGGTGTTACCAGGGAAACTCTGCTCCGATATCTGTTTTATCTTGAAAAGGCACAAATTATCAATTGGTTGGGGAAAGATAGTCACGGTATAAATTTTTTAAATAAACCTGAAAAACTTTTCCTTCAAAATACGAACCTTGCTTTTGCATTAAGCGGAGATTTAATAAATGAAGGAAATATCAGAGAAACATTTTTTCTAAATCAGGTAAAAGTAGAAAACACTGTTACATACCCATCTAAAGGGGATTTCAGGGTGAATAATAAATTTATATTTGAAGTAGGGGGAAGAGGAAAATCCCAACATCAGATTAAAGATTTGTCCAACGCTTTTGTTGTAAAAGACAATATTGAAACTGCCTCCGGAAATATCATTCCTTTATGGTTGTTCGGATTGCTTTATTAATTCTACATTTTCAAAATCATATCAATCAAATTGTCGTCATGGTCCAGCCCCATTTTTTTGCGCAGCCGGTAGCGGTGGTTTTCTACACCACGCACGGAAATACCCAGTAGCGGGGCGATTTCTTTCGATGAAAGGTTCATTCTTAAAAAGGCGCATAAACGCAAATCTTTGGGAGTTAAATCAGGAAATTGCTCTTTCATATTATGAAGAAACTGCTCGTGTGCGCGTTCAAAATTTGTTTCAAACAAATGCCAGTCGTCCTGGCTGGAAATGTTTTCGTCAATTTTTTTGGTAAGGCTAAAATAATATTTGTCGGGATAACGGGAACCCAGTTGGTCTTTGTGTCTGGAAAGGGTTTGTTTTAATTTCAGCAGAAATTCGTTCTTTTTAACTATTGACATAGTAGAGTTGGCCAGTTCCTTGCTTTTATGCTCAATTTCGTTGCGCAGTTTTTCGTTTCTCAGTTTAATCAGTTCCTGTTCTCTTTTTTCAAGCCGTCTTCGCTCTTTTTTTCGGGTTCGTTTTATTCCCCAGACCTGTAATCCAAAAACTGTAAGCAAAAAAACCAGGACATAGCCGGCTCTGGCATAATTTGTTAAATACCAGGGGGGAAGTATGACGATGTTCAGTTTATGCTGTCTGCTTTCATTCTCCCATAAATCAATCGCCTTTACATACAATTCATATTCGCCGGCAGGTAAACGGTCGAAATGGAATACAGGTGTGGGCATTTTTTCCGACCAGGACTGATCGATTCCGTTTAAAAATGACTGAAAAAAAATGGGCTGATGGGTAAAATGCGGAAATGCATAACGCAACTGAAGGTTGTGGTACCTGTACTTAACCTTCAAATCGGTTTTTTCTACATTTTCGCTAAAGGTGTTTCTTTGATTATCGTACAATAAAACAGCCCTTAGTTTTGGCATGTAATTTTCAATTTCGGCTTCAGAACCGGCCCTTTCGGCATCAACCCATGCTATTCCGTTTTCGAGACAAATAATGGCTTTGGTGGCAGTAAGCGGTAAAATATTCTCAAAATCATCGATCATTTCGTCGGGTGAAAAAACTTGTTTGGGGATAGATTTTACCAGCTTTACTTCATTCCCTGCAATTTGAAACAATCCGATTTTTTGGCGGGTTATAAACCAGTAATGGTTTTCAGGAGCTGCAACTATGCGGTGGGCGCTGGAAAAATGCCCCAGTCGCTCATTTAAAAACGTGTATGGCACAATTGAATCTTCCAAATCGTGCCATGTAAAAAGTTTTTCTGCTGTGGTAAAAACAATCCGGTTTCCCACCTTAAAAACATGAATGGAATGGTCTTTACCAAATGCAGAATTTTCGCCGAAATATTCCACGTTCACAACACTGTCGCGGAGGCTGTTCATCTGCAGTTTGTAAACTCCCCTGTGCATGTGGCTGGCCCACAGGTATCCGAGATGATCGAACTCAATGTAGCGTATCAGGTCGTAAAATCCCCTGATGATTCCGGTTTGCCGGTAGCTGTTGTTTTCCTTTTGCATAATGACCAAACTGGTGTAGGTGGATTCAACAAGCCGGTCAGGCACCAGGGGATCTTCCCTGATGCAAAATCCCCCTGCCTGCCCTGAAATGGACTGCATTCTTCCATTTCTGACAGCAAGAACTCCCTGGTTAAAACCCACAAAAAGCTGATCGTCTAAAACCGTGCAATCCCAAATCTGCCCGCTGGTTTCGGGAATAAGTTCATAGCCAGCATCTTCATCCTCCAGATTTTTAACAAACAATCCCCTGTTTGTTCCCAAATAAATTTTCTCTTCAAAAACAGCAACATCGTATATGCTCCCAATGCCGGGAATTGTCTCTACGTCAAGCCCGGGAGAAAAGTCATCAGAAATAAAATCGATTCCGCTGTCGAGCGCCAGCCAGCTGTTCCCAAAAGCATCAGTGGAAATTCCCAGCACAGTGTTGTTTTGTAAACCTTTCGCAGTGTTCCAGGTGGCAACATGCTCTTCCTTCTTATTGAACACCGTTACCCCGTCAATAATGGTTCCTATTAATAATTGCCCCTTTTCGTTGATATGACCCCGATTCACTTCGTTTTGCCTGAAATAATCACCCCATTCCGAATTCCATTCTGTGAGTTCTTCGCCATCCCATAAAAAAATTCCGTCAATGGCAGTTCCAATAAGCAACTGATTGTTTTTGTAGGGTAAAAGAAACCGGATATACACATTCCGAAACCGGGGATCGGTAATTACCGGAACAGCTTGCCCATCCTCCAGGGAATAAACTCCCTGGTCCGAAATCGCAACCAAAATTTTGTCACCAAACCGGCACATGGTATTAGCAAATCCGGGAAGCTGTACCAGAGAAATGGTATCGTTCCTGTATTCAAGAATTTTGGAAAAGGAATGAAAATAAACGGCATCATTCAGCAGGCAAATATTCCAGAATTCATCGTTGTTTGCCAACAACTCACCAGCCAGGTTATTTAACGAGTGGTAAGTCAATTCACCGGCCGGATTTGTTTTCCAAAAACCAATTTCACGGTAACCCCCGGTATAAATCAGGCTGTCGGAAACCACCCTGACAGACCGAAGAATGGTTTGGTTCGGCAAAGGGTGAAGTTTCCAGCTAATTCCATCAAATTCAAGCAGACCGGAGTGGTTGGCAAAATAGATAAACCCATTGGGGCTGGCATCGACCGACCAGTTTTGATTAGCCGCATTATATTCTTTTTTGGTAAAATTTTTAAGCCCCGGCTCAGTTGTTTGCGCCCATAAGAAGGAACTTTGACAGATACCAAAAAAGATAAAAATAAGCAATATGAAAGAATACTTTTTCATTTAAATAAGGTCAGGCAAAAGATAGTAAAATTACGTTTGATGTGAAAATGTGTGAATAATGTAACTTTTTTTAAAAGTTATGTAACTTTTAAAAAATCAGACTGAAGTATCTTTAATCATTAAGCAAGTTGATTACAATAATAACATAGTGTAAAATATTTTAATGGCATTTTAATTAATCTGCCTCTCTGATATTGATTACATTATTCGTAAAAAACATGAATTGAATTTGTGATATGTTTTGACAATAATTATTTTTTTAAATATTTGTAATTCAGCAATATAAGAAATAAAAATTAAGACTGATGAGGTAAAAATGAGGTAGCTACATTACTTCATTTTCATTTGAGAAGCAGTAGTGAGGCAGGTTATTTTTTTTAAATACAAGAATAACGGAAATTTGATTTATAACTGAAATAATAAAATAACTATGAAACAACTTATACTTTTTTTCTCTCTTCTGTTATTTGTTACTTCTGGAATTGCACAGGAAATAATAAGCCTGACAGGTAAGGTCACCGATAATACAGGATTTGGATTGCCGGGTGTATCTATACTTGAAAAGGGAACAACAAACGGAACGGTAACAGATGTTAACGGGGATTTTACCATGCAGGCAGCATCGAATTCAATTTTGGTGTTTAGTTTTATGGGATTTGTTTCGCAGGAAATACTCGTTGACGGACAAACCAACATCAATATTGAACTGGCCGAGGCTAACTTTGGGTTAGATGAAGTTGTTGCAATTGGCTATGGCGTTGCACGTAAACGCGACCTGACAGGTTCAATTGTTTCAGTGAGCGGTGAAAGTCTCAAAACTTCACCTGACTACAATCCGGTTAAAGCACTTCAGGGGAAAGTTCCCGGTTTGGTAATGATTAACAGCGGCGCCGCAGGAGGCAGCCCAACAGTTCGGATTCGTGGTATTGCCACTGTAAATGCAAGCACTAATCCGCTGTATGTTGTTGACGGAATGTTTGTTGATAATATCGACTTTGTAAATCCAAATGATATTTCATCGATTGAGGTGCTGAAAGACCCTTCGTCGCTGGCAATTTTTGGGGTTCAGGGCGCAAATGGTGTTATAATTATAACTACAAAACGCGCCGACAAAGGAAAACTTGCTGTAAGTTATGATGGTTACGCGGGAGTGCAGATGTTGCATGATCGTGACAGGTTGAATTTAACCAATGCCTCAGAATTTACAATGCTCTACAATGAGCAAATCAAAAATATGGATCCTGATGCCGCAGAATGGGTTCCGGATTTGCTTGGTGGCGGAACCGACTGGCAATCGGAAATATTCAGTCCTGCGGTAATTACCAATCACGGAGTAACTGTTTCTCAGGCCGGAGAAAAAGCCAGTAGTGTGCTTTCGTTGGGATATTTTTTACAGGATGGTATTGTGAATTACAATTCATACCAACGTTATAATGCACGTTGGTCTGGCGAATACAATATAAGCCAGGCATTTAAGGCAGGAGGAAATATTGCAATAACCCTTTGGGATACAAATCCTGCAACTGCAAATGTTTCGAATGCAGCCCATGCTTTGCCTACTTATTCTCCATATTCGCCGGTAGAAGACCATAATCCCGAAAACATCGGTTCATATTATACTCCGGCCCCCGGAATTCAAAAAGATGTTCCCAATCCGGTTGCGGTAATGGAAATTAATAAGGGCACTGCCGAAAGTTATGGGTACAGAACCGTAGGCAATGTTTATGGAGAAGTAGCATTTCTGAATGATTTTACCTTTCGTGTTACCGGTTATGCTGATGTTGGAATAAACATGGGGAGCAATTACAACCCGCGTTTCGATGTAAACAACGAGAACTCAAATTCTTCGCACAAAAGCGAGAAAACCTCATTCAACAGAAATACAGGAGAATACACAAAATACCAGACCGATATTCTTCTTAATTATAATAAAATTAATGATTTGCACCGGATTGGAGCCATGGCTGGTTACACTGCACGTGTTCAGGAAACCCAGGGTTTTAGCGCCGGTGCCGATACGCTGGTAAGCGCTGACATGTGGAATGTACCTGCAGATTTCCGGATGTTGAATATGGGTTCTACCCAAAATAAAACAAACAGCGACTTTTACGAAGCTGAATCGTTCATTTCGTACCTGGCAAGGCTTAATTATTCTTATGCCGATAAGTATCTGATAACTGCCACATTTCGTGCCGACGGTTCATCAAAATTTTCCCCAAATAACCGGTGGGGGTACTTCCCTTCAATTGGCTTAGGCTGGGTTGCAACCGAAGAAGATTTCATGGAAAACAAAATCGAAAAACTCGATTATTTAAAGATAAAAGCATCATGGGGACAATTGGGTAACGATAAAATAGGCAATTACCTGTGGTTTCCAACCATTAATCCCAGAGGGCAACAGGTTGTTGTTGATGGAAAAACATATTACATTCCCACAGTCAGCAACCTGGTTGATGAAAATATTCACTGGGAGGTGGTAACCGGTTTCGATGCCGGTTTTGAAAGTCAGTGGTTCGATCGGCGCCTGTTAGCGGAAATAGGGTATTACACCAAAACAACCAGCGATTTGCTTGCTTTCGTTGCACCGCCGGTTTCGGTTGGTGCTGGTTATGCAATTACCAATGCGGGGTCAATTCGCAACAGTGGATTCGAGTACATTCTGACCTGGCGTGGAGTACGGGGCGATTTTTCATACGGAATCAGCACCAACGGTGCAACGGTTAACAATGAAGTAATTTCGCTTGGAAACGATGATTCGGATATTGTTACCGGAAGATATCACCGCACTTCGGTGGGGCATCCGGTGGGCGCACTTTACGGATATGTTCAGGATGGAATTTTTCAGAATCAGACTGAAATTGACAATTACTACCCTGCTTCGTGGACTTCACAACCCGGTGATATAAAGTATAAGGATTTGGATGGCGACCAAAAAATTACCGACAAAGACCGCGATTTTATTGGAAGCAGTATTCCAACTTTTTCCTACGGTATTAACTTAAATGCAGCTTACAAAAATTTCGATTTCAATATTGATTTTAACGGACAGTATGGAAATGACATTGTAAATACCAAGAAACTGCCAACATTCGCACAATTCAATTACTACGAAACCACACTGAATCGTTGGACCGGAGAAGGAACTTCAAATTTTGAACCCATATTGAACACAGCCCGCGGAAATAATTTTGAACCATCGACCAACTTACTCGAAAGCGGGGCATACTTCAGAATTCGGTCAATTCAACTTGGGTACAGTCTTCCCGAAAAACTGGCAAAATCGATTGGAAGCAGCAATTTCAGGCTGTTTGTAAATGCTCAGAATCCAATCACCATTAAAAAGAACAGTGGATATACTCCGGAAATTGGTGGTGGAATTCTTGATGGTGGAATTGATAACGGCGGCACTTATCCGCTTCCGTCAGTTTATACAGGGGGTATAACAGTTAACTTTTAAATTCTGAAACTATGAAAAGGATACTTTTAATTTTTACAGTACTGGTTATCAGCAATGCATGTTCCGATGATTTTCTCGATCGGTATCCAAAAGGGCGCTGGCATCACGACAATTATAATCCCGACAGTGAACTTGACAACAGCATTTTGGTTGAAGCCAAGCTGGCACAGGTCTATTCATCGCTTCGCAATTATGGCTTCATTTTCCCGGCATTCGGAATGCAAAATTACACCACGCCCGATGTGGAAAAGGGCAGCACACCAAGCGATGGCCAGCAAATCGTTCAGTTTAAACCCATGAGTTATACAGCCAGCAATAATCAAATCGCCGATTATTACAGCACTTGCTACAACAGTATTTATCTGGCTAACGAAGCGCTGGCACTGGCTCTTACAATTAATGACAATGAAGCTCAAAAGAATTTGTACATCGCCGAAGGTTTATTTCTTCGCTCGGTTATGTATTTCAGGTTAACACAGGCTTTTGGAGGTGTTCCGTATGTTGATAAAGTGCTGGGGCAGGACGAAAAAACACCCGGACGCATGTCGAAAGAAGAAATTTGGCAGAACCTCGAACGAGATTTAAAATCAGCGATACCTCTTCTTCCAACACGGAAAATGCTGTTAAGCAGTCAAAATGAAGGACGGGCGACACAAAATGCTGCAAGTGCGTTGTTAGCCAAAATATATCTTTATCAGGAAAACTGGTCGGCAGCGCTTGGCATGACCTCCGCAATTATCAATTCGGGCGACAACAGTTTAAGTACACCTTACGACCAGATGTTTACAGAAGCGTATGAGTACGGTGAAGAATCGGTATTTGAAGTTTACTGCGAGGAAAAGCCCGCAGAAGAAATATATCTGGGCAGCCAGTTCAGCGAGATACAAGGTATTCGCGGAATTCCAAATTTAGGATGGGGATTCAATGCACCAAGCCAGGTGCTAATGGATTCGTATGAAGAGGGTGACCCTCGTAAAGCAGCATCGGTAATTTCGGATGGTGAAACTCTGGAAGGAAAGAAAATACGGGCTGATGCCAGCGGATATAAATTCTTTAATAAAAAAGCATATACACCTGCATCTGAACGTGGAATTTATGGAAGACCGGTTGACGGTCATGGCCAATGGATGAATATCAGGCTGATACGATATGCCGACGTGGTACTGATGCATGCCGAGGCAGCATGCGAATCGGGAGATATCACTGATGCGCTCGACAAGCTGGAAATGGTAAGGGCCCGTGCCAGAGGCGGAAACAGCGCTGTACTTCCAAAAATAACAACCACAAACAAAGATGAGTTGCGGGCAAAAATTCACCAGGAAAGAAGAATTGAACTGGCCATGGAATGGGAACGTTTTTACGACCTGGTTCGCTGGGAAGAAGCAAGTTCTGTAATTCCAAATTTTGTGGTTGGCAAACACGAACTTTTCCCAATTCCGCAAACCGAAATCGACAAATCGGAAGGCGTTATTACTCAAAATCCGGGATACTAAAACAAGATATGATGAAGAATGTAATTTTTTCTGTATTCGCCTTATTCAGTCTGATTGCCTGTGGCAGAGAACCCGAGCCGACAATTGAGGTCGATAAAAACGATGATACCTATTCGCCGGCAAAGGTACAACCGGTTTTGGAGGAATGGCATCGCAAAAATTTCAGTTATTTCTATGAAGGTGGCGACCCGCTAACCGGAATGGCATACGAAGGGAATGAACGCGGAACAACAGTTACAACAGGAGGAAGCGGATTTGGGGTAATGGCGCTTATTGTTGGTTCTGAACGTGGTTGGATTACCCGCCAGCAGGCTGCTGAACAAACACAAAAAATAGTGCGTTTTTTAGGAAAAGCCGAACGTTTCAAAGGAATGTGGTCGCATTGGTACAACACCGATGGAACCGCACACCCATTTGGCAACCAGGTGAAAACCGGCGATGTGATTGAAAGCTCGTTCATGATGGCCGGACTGCTCACTGCTGCCGAATACTATACTTCAAATTCACCTGTTGAAGCTGAAATTCGTGATTCTGTCGCCTCATTTTGGAATACCATGGACTGGAAATTTTATGCCCAGTCAGGTACAGAACTGAAATGGCTCTGGTATTCGCTCGAAAACCGTTTGGAACTGAATATCAACGGTTGGCACGAAGGTTGGATTGCCTATATTCTGGCCTTGGGGGCTCCGGAAAATAATGCAATTTCAGAATCGGTATATCAACAGGGATGGCAAAAGAACGGAGATTTTTATCACCCGAACCGGTCATTTTATGGATACGAACTTCCTTTAGGCGAAGATAAGGGTGGCCCGCTGTTTTTTGCCCATTATTCGTTTCTGGGCCTAAACCCGCAATTACTGGAAGACAATTACGCCAATTACTGGAAACAAAATGTGGCGCACACCATGATTAACCGGCATTATTGTGTTGCCGACGCACCAAAAGCAAATGAATATGATGAAAAAAACTGGGGTTTAACCGCTTGCTACGGCGGAAAACCGCCATGGGAATACAAAGCACGTTCACCCTTAAACGACGATGGAGTTATTGCGCCAACAGCCGCGTTAGCTTCATATCCGTACACCCCGTTTTACAGCACACAGGTTTTGCTTAATCTGGCAGAATTGCCTTTGGTTCACGGAAACTACGGATTTGCCGATTCTTACAGCCCTGCAACAAACACCTCTGAAAAAAAGCATCTTGCCATCGACCAGGGGCCAATCGTTGTGATGATGGAAAATTACCGTTCAGGACTAATCTGGAACCTGATGATGAAAAGTGAACACGTTAAAAGAGGATTAAGCCGCGCCGGCGTAAAGGAAAAGCCCGGATATGAACAGGGATTCTACCTGGCAATGATAAACACGGCAACCGAAGAATATGACATGATGCGACATCCGGACCGGAAACAGTTTGAACTGAATTATTTTTTGGAAAGTGCCGGAAATACCCAGTTTACAATTACAAATAAAGCCGGAGACAAAATTGTTTTTGAAAAATCTGTTTCTGCAGCTGCCGGAGAAAATATACTTGAATTTGACAGCAATGATATTTTAAATGGGAAACAATATGTAATAAAAATGATAACTCCCGATAGTAAGGAATATTCAATTTTAACAAACCTGAGATAAATAAATAGTATTTAACAATTTAAAATTAATGATTATGAAAGGAATGATTTTTACTTTATTTATTACTCTCTTTTCCTTTGCGGGCTTGTTCGCACAGGGTTTGGAAGACATCCTGCTGGATGACTTTGAAAGTGGCGAGGTAAGTTTTACCGAAGAGGTAAATGTAAACCCGCCTGCACACATGGATGTTGCGGTGGTTGATAATCCGGTAAAAGAAGGGATTAACACCAGCGACAAAGTTTGGGAATGGAAACGGTATGACGCTGAAACTGCCAATGTAATCTGGGCAGGATTTTATGCAACTCTAAAAAACGAGATTCCTAATGGTTACCATCGCATTGAAGTAAAGTATCTGCGTACAAATGCTACTTCGCAACTAAAAATTAAAGTAGAAGGAGCGGTTACCAAAGAGATAAGTTCTGTTACACCGGCTACAAAAACAAACGAATGGGAAACACTGGTTTTTGATCTTACTGAAAATGAGATTAAAAACATAAAAGTTTTCGGAATGTTTCCCGATTTTTATGAACCAATTGACCCGACTGCAATAACCTACATCGACGATATTAAAATTATTTACGATGAATCGGTAACTCCACCGCCGGGTCCATCATCACTTGTTTTGTTCGACAACAGCGAAAGCGACCGTTTTTACGATCAAAGCTGGTCAACCAAAACTGCTCCAAGCACATTGGTTCAGGAACATTGGGAAGGCGCCGGCTTGCCCGATGGCGATAAACTTCCCGTTGTAACTGACCCGGTTAAAGCAGGCACAAATGCACTAAAACTGCAATGGAAATCAGCCGAAGGTGGCTCATGGATGGCTATGGTTGCTTCCATTGGTTGGAAAATGTTCGATTTAACAACAATGGATACCTTAAAATTCTGGATTAACTCTCCGGTTGATTTATCAAAAGCTGCACTTCCTAAATTCTTTTTCGAAGCAGGAAGCGGAGACCCAAACAAAACCGGGAAACTATTGCTTGCGGATTATATTGAAGCAGACCTGGTTGCCAATACCTGGACTGAAGTAAATATACTTTTAAGCGATGTTTGGGCTGCCGATGAAACCTTTACTGCAAAAGACATTATTAAAGGTATTTTCTTCGAACAAAATGCAGCCGACAATGTGGAGCATACATTGTACCTGGACGAATTTATTTTCAAAGCTAAAGAAATTCCGGTTGTTACTTCGGTTTTGTTTTTCGATAACAGCGCCGACAACCGTTTCCACGATCAAAGCTGGTCAACCAAAACTGCTCCAAGCACATTGGTCCAGGAACATTGGGAAGGCCCAGGCTTGCCTGATGGCGATAAACTTCCCGTTGTAACTGAACCGGTAAAAGCAGGCGCAAATGCACTGAAACTGCAATGGAAGTCGGTGGAAGGTGGCTCATGGATGGCTATGGTAGCTGCTCTTGACTGGAAGTCTTTCGATTTAACAACAATGAAAAACTTTAAATTCTGGATTTACTCGCCTGAAGCGCTGCCAAAATCAGCTTTGCCAAAATTCTTTTTAGAGTCTCACAGCGGTGATCCTAATAAAACAGGGAAATTAATGCTGGCAGATTATGTTGTAACCGATTTGGCTGCCAACACCTGGACTGAAGTAAATATTATTCTTGCTGATGTTTGGGCAGCCGATGAAACATTTACTGCAAAAGACGTTATTAAAGGTATTTTCTTCGAACAAAATGCAGCCGACAATATTGAGCACACACTTTATTTAGATGAATTTTATTTTACATCCGATGAAGTTCCTCCGGTTATTGATGAATTAATTTTATTCGAAAACAGCGAAAGCGACCGTTTTTACGACCAAAGTTGGTCAAACAAAACTGAGCCAAGTACATTGGTACAGGAACATTGGCAGGAAGCCGGATTACCCGATGGAGATAAACTTCCCGTTGTTACTTCTCCTGTAAGAAGCGGTCCAAACGCACTAAAAATGCAATGGAAATCGGCAGAAGGTGGTTCATGGATGGCAATGGTTGCATCTGTTGGTTGGAAATCGTTTGATTTAACCGACATGAAAACTCTGAAATTCTGGATTAATTCACCGGTTGATTTGGCCAAAACAGCTTTGCCAAAATTCTTCCTCGAATCGCACAGCGGGAATCCGAATAATTCGGGGAAACTGTTGCTTGCCGATTATGTTGATGCCGACCTGGTAGCCGACACCTGGACTGAAGTAAATATTTCTCTTGCCGATGTATGGGCATCTGACGAAACATTTACTGCAAAAGACGTTGTTAAAGGAATTTTCTTTGAGCAAAATACGGCTGACAACGTTGAACATACCTTGTACATGGACGATTTTAAATTTGTAAGTACTGCTACCGGAATAAAAAGACCGGTTATAAATTCAGAAATTCATGCTTATTACTCCAACGGGGAAATCAGAATTTCGAATTACTCGGGTAATGTCAGGGTATTTGATCTGGTTGGAAGAAAAGTGGCTGAAGGACCAGCTTACGATGGAAATTTCAGGGTTAATCTGAAAACAGGAATTTACATTGTAAACACAACCAAAGGAAGCACAAAAATCGCGTTGCAGTAAAAATATTTAAAATTGCTGCCCGATAAAATAAAAATTAAAGACTGACCAGGTTCGCAGGGTCAGTCTTTAATTTGCAATAATATCTAATTATGAAGAAATTAATGTTTTTGGCTGTTGCTGTTGCATTATTCATTTCGTGCGGACAGCAGGAACAGAAATCGGAAATGGATACATTTATCAGCGATTTAATGCCGCAAATGACCATTCAGGAGAAAATCGGGCAACTGAACTTAGTGACCCCGGGCGGTGGAATTTTAACCGGTTCGGTGGTGAGTACCGATGTGGAAGATAAAATTAAAACAGGCAGGGTTGGCGGCATTTTCGGCATTTACGGACCGGGAAATCTGCGCCAGGCGCAACAAATGGCCGTGGATGAAAGCAGACTTGGAATTCCGATGATTTTTGGAGCGGATGTGATTCATGGTTACAAAACCACCTTTCCCATTCCGTTGGGAATATCGGCAAGCTGGGATTTGGAACTCATCGAAAAAACAGCCCGCATTGCCGCACAGGAAGCCACTGCCGACGGTATTTTCTGGAACTTTTCACCTATGGTTGACATTGCCCGCGACCCGCGTTGGGGGCGAGTTGCCGAAGGTGCCGGAGAAGATCCGTTCCTCGGTTCACGAGTTTCAGAAGCTATGGTGCGCGGGTACCAGCAGGACGACCTGGCACGGGAAAATACCATGATGGCCACCGTGAAACACATGGCATTGTATGGCGCTTCGGAAGCCGGCCGCGATTACAATACCGTGGACATGAGCCGAAACCGGATGTTCAACGATTACCTGTCGCCTTACAAAGCGGCAGTGGATGCCGGTGTGGGTTGCGTGATGACTTCGTTTAACGATGTGGACGGAATTCCTGCCTCAGGAAACCGTTGGCTGCTTACCGAACTGCTTCGCGAACAGTGGGGATTCGATGGTTTTGTGGTGTCTGACTATACTTCGGTAAACGAAATGATTGACCACGGAATGGGCGATTTGAAGGCGGTATCGGCGCTGGCGCTCAAAGCCGGCCTCGACATGGACATGGTGGGCGAAGGATTTCTGACGACCCTGGAAAAATCGCTGGAGGAAGGAAAAGTGACCGAAGCAGACATCGACCTGGCCTGCCGAAGGGTTTTGGAGGCCAAATACAAGCTGGGATTGTTTGATGATCCGTACAGGTATTTTGATGCATCGCGCCCTGAAAAGGATATTTTAACGACTGAAAACCGGCAGGCAGCAAGGGAAGTAGCAGCCCGTACGTTTGTTTTGCTGAAGAATGACAACCAGATACTTCCGCTTGAAAAATCAGGAACAGTTGCACTGGTGGGTCCATTGGCCGACAGCCAAAATAACATGCTTGGTACATGGGCACCAACCGGGGAACATCATTTGGCTGTAAAAGTTATCGATGGTTTTAAAAATGTTGGGGGAGATGAGGTTGAAATATTATATGCCAAAGGCGCCAATATTGTTGACGACCCGGATTATGCCGCCAAAATCAATGTTTTCGGACCGAAAGTGGATATTGACGAACGTTCGCCTGAGGCAATGATTGACGAAGCATTGGCTGTTTCAGCAAGAGCAGATGTGATAGTTGCGGTGGTTGGCGAGGCCAGCGAAATGAGCGGAGAATCGGGTAACCGCACGAACCTGGATGTTCACGAAGAACAAAAAAAACTCATCCGTGCACTGGCTGAAACCGGGAAACCGTTAGTGCTGGTACTAATGGCTGGCCGACCGCTGACGATTGAAGAAGAAGTTGAACTGGCCGACGCCATCCTGCTGACCTGGCACCCGGGCGTGGAAGCCGGAAATGCCATTGCCGATGCACTTTTCGGAGATTATAATCCTTCAGGTAAACTTACAATGACTTTCCCGCGAAATGTGGGGCAGATTCCCTTATATTATGCCCACCGCAACACCGGGCGACCACAGGCTGGCGATGAATTCGAGAAGTTCAAAACCAATTACCTCGATTCGCCCAATTCGCCTCTGTTCCCGTTTGGTTACGGACTGAGTTGCACCACATTTGAGTACAGCGATGTTTCGTTGAGTACAGCTGCCATTTCCACTGATGAAACACTGGAAGCCAAAGTAACGGTGACCAACACGGGCGATTACGACGGCGAAGAAGTGGTGCAGTTGTATATTCGCGATGTGATAACCAGCATTACCCGTCCGGTGAAGGAACTTAAAGGATTTCAGAAAGTCTTTTTGAAAGCCGGCGAATCGAAAGAGGTCAGCTTCACCCTTTCCGAAGAAGATTTGAAATTTTACAACTACGATTTGAATTTTGTGGCCGAACCCGGCGAGTTTATCGTTTTTATAGGCACCAGCAGCGATGAGGTGAAGGAAGCCCGGTTTTTTCTGGAATAAACGATTCGGGAGAGTTTTCAGGATCATGAGAACTCTTCCGGATTTCTTTGTTTATAAACCAATAACGAGTTCTTGTTTATCAGCAGTAAATTGCCTGTCGATTTCAGAAAGCGCATTTTTTACACTTTTGATAAAAGATGGACGTCGCTGGTTCGGACTGTGATAATACAAACCTGTCAGGTATTTATCATGACCAAAGCCCGTATAATTCTTCAACAATTTTCCTTCATTGTTATAAACTGAAACCTTAAGTTCAATGGTTTGATCTACATGATTGGCTGGCAAGCCGGCAAGATTCAAACTCCAAATTATGTATGTTTGAGGCAGCCTCGTTTTTTATGGCAATTCAAAAATCTGAATGTTTCTGAAATGAATTTCAGCCCCCTCAGCTTCCAGACAGATGTACCCTTTCTTTTGCGATGACTGACTGATGCCGTTCACAAACTTTCCGTTAACCGAAAGTTTAACGGTTCCGTCCACGCATACCACCTCGTAGGTATTCCACTCCCCTTTTCCTTTACAACGGTTTTCGGTGGATTTGCTTCGGGCTCCGCGTGGATTATCGGGAATCACTTCCACACCACCCACGCCGAATAATTCACCGTGCACATAAGCAATGGGAGGTTTTTCCCCATTGCGGATGTTCTGGTTCACCCAGTCGAGCTCCAGCATTTGCACTTCCACACCGTCGGGCAGACGGTTGCCGCCGGGAACGGCAGAACTCCACACAAAAGTTCCGGAATTTCCACCGGCTTCCATGTGCCGCCACTCGATGTGCATGATAAAATTTTCGTACTCTTTTTCGCTGCGGATAACACCGATAGGAAGCCCGGTGCAAATCAGCAAGTCATCTTCCACCCGCCACGTTTCCGGTTCGGTATTCACCTGAAACCATTTTACGGGTTCGCCGCTGATGTCTTCTCCGTCAATCACATCCTGCCACTGAATTTCCTTTCCAAACGTGGCCACCAAATCCTGTGCACTCAGGTTAAGCGAAAACAGGATAAAAACTGAAAATAATACTATTGCAAATCTTTTCATCACTTTAAACTTTGAACTCTGAACTTTGAACTTTGAACTCGAAACTCTGAACTCTGAACTATCCGGCAGTGTTGGGAACTCCTGCCAGCGGTATCTCTTCTTTAATTCCGGGAACCGGTCCGAAAGCATACACTTTTGGCCCCAGGTATAGGTCGGAGTTCAGCATCTCTTCCCAGGTTACATCCTTTCCAGTATAGGCCGAAATCCTTCCCATGATGGTTACAAGTGTCGAGTTCACCTGTGCTTCGGCATCGCTGACCGGATTGCCTGTTCGAATGGCCGTAACCAGATTAATGTGTTCCTGTACAAACGGATTGGTTATTTTCCATTGCGAATCAGTGTCCCCTTCGTCAGGATAAGGATACTCCCAAAGCACATTCCCTTTCCAGTCATAAATTTTCCCGGCGGCATCGGCATAGCCTTTTGTGCCGTTTATCTGCTCCACTTTTTTGTTGGTGCAACCGTTTATTTGCCGGGCGGCACAGTGGGTACGCAATCCGTTTTCATATTCATACTCAATGCTGAAAAAGTCGTACTGATCGCCGGTAACCCTGCGCTGGCGACCTCCCCAGCCAATAGCTCTGACAGGGTTTTGCCCGACATGCCAGTTCATCACATCCACTTCGTGAATAAACTGTTCGGTAATATGATCGCCCGAAAGCCAGCAGAAATTCACCCAGTTGCGCAGCATGTACTCCATGTCGGTCCACCCGGGCTGGCGACTTCTGAACCAAAGGGCCCCGCCGTTACGGATAATATTTGCCCCGGTAATTTCGCCAATCTCCCCATTGGCTACGCGGCGGTGTGTTTCCATGTAATCTTTTTGCACACGGCGGATGGTTCCGCTTACCATGCTCAGCCCGGCTGCTTCTGCCTTTTTTGCCGAAACCATAACCGAACGGGCGCCAACCGGATCAACGGCAATGGGCTTTTCCATAAAAATGTGTTTTCTGGCGTTTACGGCAGCTTCCACATGAGTCGGTCGAAAATGGGGCGGAGTGCAAAGCAGCACCACATCCACTCCCGAATCAATCACTTTTTCGTAACTGTCGAAGCCAATAAAGCAGTTTTCATCTGCAATTTCAACATTCCGTTCTTCTTTCAGTTTAGCCCGGCAATTGTCAATTTTATCCTGAAAAACATCTCCAATCGCAGTGATCTGAAGGTTTGGACCGGCATCTAAAAAATTAATGGCGGCGCCGGTTCCACGGCCACCGCAGCCAATCAATCCGGCTTTAATCACTTTCCCGTCGGGTGCCTGATCGAGCAGTTTCGGAAGCTGAATTTCCTCTTTTTTCGATGAAGGCCCTGAACAAGATGATAAAATTCCGGCAGCACCCAAGGTGCCCAATGCTGTTTTTGCGATAAAATTCCGCCGGTCAATTCCTGGTTTGATGTTCATGACAACTATTTTTACAATTGATTTATCAAAGAAAATTTAATTGCCTGCTAAATTATCAAAATCATAACGATGAAGAACTGTTTTGCAAAAATTATTTGGGATTTCGCGTTTGGAGACTAATCAAGAATTCGATTATATTTTTCAAGCACGACATAATTTCTCACAAACTATTTTAGAAAAGGACGAGTTATGTATTTGGTTACACGGGTTGAAAAATGGGCATTAAGCGGTAAGATTAAACGTAAAAATAATCCAGGATCAGGGCATATTGCTTTTTGAAATAGCAACAAAATGAATTGGTTAACTTAAAGAAGCAAATAAAGCATTAGAAATACATCCCGGCATGCCGGATAAAAATTTGTACTTTTGTTTAAAAATACGGTTGATTTGAAAACAAAGCGCAGGCTTATCACCTACCTCGTCAGAAGCGACAGGTTTAACGAAAGAACATTGACTTCAGCTTTTAAGTCGGGAGTGATTTTAAAAATTTTGAAGGCAATGAAATAGTGCCGTTGAAAAATTTTCTTCCAACCCTCCATTCCAAAAATTCCTTTTGTACTTTAGCATCACGTTAAAAAACCGACAAAATCGAAACAGAACAATGATAGGAAATTCGCAGGTACCCAAAGATGTTTTGCCGGACAACCTCAGGCAACTGGCGCCCGAAATATTTACCGGGGGAAAAGTGGACTGGGAACGGCTGAAAACCACCCTGGGCGAAGAGGTGAATTTTAAAGAGGTGACAAAGGTGAGTGAGTTGATGTAAAATTCTGCTCCCTTCGTAATTATCAGTTTATAGTGCGACTGAAATAAAAACTGGTGGTTAGGTAAGTTCGAATTTGTATGCCGGAACCACGTGAATCGTGAAACCGTCTTTAAGAACTTCTCCAGGTAACTTGATTCGAAATAAGACAAATATTCCAGAATAGTTGAAGAGGATTTAACCTACATGATTAATCCATTACAAATGGATTAATTATATTGTTGCCATCCAATTTATTTTTTGTCACAGTAAAAAAACTGAAACAAAAAAACGATTTTTTTATTGGCAGTGAACATCAAAATCCCTTACATTTGCTTAAAACCAAAAGTTATGAACAAGCAACCGTTTTTCATCGCCTTGCTGGCAATTGCAGGCATCTGTTTTTCTGCATGTAATACGAAAAATACACCCCGGATAAAAACCGGCGGCGCAGAGATCATCGGTTTCCGGGCGCTGCAGTTTGACATGGACAACGTTAAATTACTCGACGGGCCGTTTAAAAAGGCTACGGAGCTGAACGAGCAGGCACTTTTAAATTACGAACCCGACCGTTTCCTGGCTAAATTCAGAAGCGAAGCCGGGTTGGAACCCAAAGCTGAACATTACCACGGATGGGAAGACAACACCATTGCCGGCCACAGTTTGGGGCATTACCTAACCGCTATTTGCCTGATGTACAAATCAACCGGAAACGAAGAGCTTTTACAGAGGGCGAACTACATTGTGGATGAGCTTGCCGAATGTCAGAATGCCGATGGTAATGGCTACATTGGAGCGTTCCCTGGTGGGAAAAGAATTTTGGAAGAAGAAGTGGCGAGGGGCGATATCCGCTCCAAAGGGTTCGATTTAAACGGGATTTGGGTGCCCTATTACACGCAGCATAAGATTATGGACGGACTTTTTCATGCCTGGAAGCTTTGCGAAAACAAAAAGGCGCTTATTGTAAGTCAGAATTTTGCCGACTGGCTTTACACCGTTGTTGAGGATTTGAACGACGACCAGATTCAGGAAATGCTCAACTGCGAGCATGGCGGAATTAATGAAGCGCTGGCTGAGTTGTATGCGGTTACCGGCAATGAAAAATACCTTGAAATGTCGCGCATTTTTCATCACAAGGCCATTTTGGATTCGCTGGCAAACGGAAAAGATATTTTACCCGGAAAACATGCCAACACACAAATACCAAAACTGGTGGGAACGGCCCGGCGTTATGAATTAACCGGCGACGAAAACGACCGTCGCGCATCGGAATTTTTCTGGGACCGCGTTGTAAACCACCATTCGTATGTTACCGGCGGTAACTGCAACCACGAATATTTTGGCCCGCCCGATACCCTGCGCAACAGGCTGAGCGATGAAACTACCGAAACCTGCAACGTGTACAACATGCTCAAACTTTCGGAACATTTGTTTTCATGGGATGCACGCCCCGATGTGGCCGATTTTTATGAACGGGCGCTGTTCAACCATATTTTGTCGTCGCAGCATCCAAAAGATGGCCGGGTTATCTATAACCTTTCGCTCGAAATGGGTGGATTTAAGATTTATCAGGACCCCGAGTGGTTCACGTGTTGCGTAGGTTCAGGAATGGAAAACCACTCGAAATACAGCAGGAACATTTATTATCACAACCAACAGGAATTATTCATCAGCCAGTTTATTGCATCGGAACTAACCTGGAAAGAAAAGGGACTGGTGCTCACACAACACACTCAATTCCCCGAAGAACAAAGCACTACTTTTCATTTCATCTGTGAAAACCCGGTTGAACTGACATTGCAAATCAGGTACCCGTACTGGGCTGAAAATGGAATGGAGATCACGGTAAACGGGAATGCGGTAAAAGTGAAAGAACAGCCGGGAAGCTTTGTGGCTGTTAAACGCCAGTGGGAAAACGGCGACCGGGTGGAGGCCCGTTTCCCGTATTCGTTGCGGCTGGAAACCATGCCCGATGACAGCAACCGAGTGGCATTGATGTATGGCCCGCTGGTTCTGTCGGGCGATTTGGGCCCGGAAGATGATCCCAATGCTTCCGACCCGCTTTATGTGCCAGTGCTTATGACCGAAACCCGCAATCCTGAAAACTGGACCAACCCTGTTCCCGGAAAAACAAATACATTCATAACCCAAAACACCGGCAGGCCAACCGATGTATTGTTCAAACCTTTTTACCTGACACACGAACGACGTTATTCGGTATATTTCGACCTTTTTACCGAAGAGCAGTGGAATCAGCACCAGGAGGAATACCAGGCCAGACAGGAGCAGATGAAAATGATGGAAAGTCGCACCATCGATTTTTTTCAGCTGGGTGAAATGCAGCCCGAGCGCAACCACAATTTTAAAAGCGAAAAAACCTGGGTGAATGAGCACAAACACAAAAATTACAGGGAAGCCGATCGCGGTGGATGGTTTTCTTTCGATATGGATGTCATTCAGAACGAACCTGTTGAACTTGCATTTGAATACTGGGGAGGATTCCCGGGATCCAAAACATTCGATATTCTTGTGAACGGTGAAAAATTAGCTACCGAAAACATTTCCAATGCAAAGCCCGGGGAGTTTTATCACAGTTTTTATGATTTACCTGCCGGTTTGCCCATAACAGGAGGTAAAGTTGAAGTAAAACTGGTTCCTCACGAGGGTCACCGGGCAGGCCCGCTATTCAGTGTCAGAACCATGCGGAAGTAAATTCTGCCATCATTATCACGCCACAATCTCAACCCGGTTCCCGTCAGGGTCGAGTATTACGCTTTCGTAATACCCGTCGCCGGTGGTACGAGGTTCGCCAACTACCCGGAATCCGTCGCTGCGAAGAATCTCGGTGAGCCGGTCAACTTCGGTCTTGGAATCGACCCCGAAGGCGAAATGTGCCATTCCGGTATAGTGCTTCAGTGAATCGTTCCTGTTTTTCTGAATGCTGGGCATTTCCATAATTTCCATGCGACAATCGCCATCGAATCTCAGGAAATACGAACGAAATTCTTTGGAATGGTTGTGGTAAATTTCTGTTGACGATGCATCGAAATAATGCATGTAAAAATGACGTAATCCTTCAAGATCATAAGTCCAGACAGCTATATGGTCTATTTTCATTGATATGATGTTTTCGATGTAAAGTTATAAAAAAAGATGCATTATAACTCTGCTTTTTCATCCCATTCCCTGAAAAATTCATCTAAAAACCATTCCATAAACCGGTGCCTTCGTTCTGCAATTTTTTGGGCTGTTTCGGTATTCATCCGGTATTTGAGCAGCAGCAATTTTTCAAAAAAATGATCGCGCTTTTTTTATTATTCATCTTCATAAACCGAAAATTCGATTTTTTGTGTAAAACAAATCTCAATAAGATGTTAAAAATAATTTAAACTTTCATATCAAAAATCAGAACCGATGTTTATTACTACTTTTACATTCTAAACTTTACCTTGCCGATAGTTGTTGAAATAAGCGATTTAAATTGAGGGACGAACAGATGACAAAAAAACAAAAATACACCATCCCTGCCATGCTGCAGGAGTCAGTAAAACAATTTGCTGAAAAAACCTCGCTGATTTTTGTCGGAGAAGAAAAATACAGCTACCGTCAAATGGGCGACGACATAGCCCGGGCTGCTGCCTTACTGAAGCAACTGGGCGTTAAAAAAGGAGACAAAATAGCCATTTTAAGTACGAACATGCCTAACTGGGGAGTGGCATTTTTTTCAATTTCGTGGGCCGGTGCTACAGCAGTTCCTATTCTGCCCGATTTTCATGTGAATGAAATTAAAGCGATTATTGAGCACTCCGAAGCCAAAGTGATGTATGTTTCGGAAGGACTATACAAAGTTTTGGATGAGGAAACGAAAAGTATGTTGGACCATTTGATTTTGGTTGATAACTTTTCTGTTATTCCCAAAAATACAGCACCGGGGGAACTACGTAGTCTGGAATGTTCGCTGGCTCCTTCAGCAAATAACACCCAACCCGAAGATGTTGACGAACAGGACCTTGCATCCATCATTTATACATCAGGCACCACCGGCAATTCAAAAGGGGTGATGCTTACACATAAAAACCTGACCTGGACAGCCGAAAAAAGTTACACATTACAGGATATCAGCAGTGAGGACCGGTTCATTTCCGTACTTCCGCTTTCCCATACGTTTGAAAATACGCTTGGATTTTTATTCCCTATAAAATTTGGCGCATCGGTACATTACCTGCGTAAACCTCCGGTTGCTTCGGTTTTACTACCGGCACTTCAAAAGGTAAAACCCACCATCATGCTGGTTGTACCGTTAATCATTGAAAAAGTATTCAAAGCAAAAATATTACCCAAATTCCAGAAAAGCCCGGTTATTCGGTTTTTATATTCCATTCCACTCATGCGGAAAGTTTTGCACCGGGTGGCCGCAAAAAAACTTTATGAAACTTTTGGCGGAGAACTGCGCTTTTTTGGCATTGGCGGCGCCAAACTCGATGTCACAGTAGAACGGTTTCTTTACGAAGGAAAGTTTCCGTATGCCATTGGTTACGGCCTTACCGAAACCTCGCCCCTGCTTGCAGGTGCTGTAGGTAAAAATGTTCGTATTGGGTCCACCGGCATTGCCATGGAAGGCGTACAACTTCGTTTAGGCGACGCTGATTTGAAAACCGGAGAAGGCGAAATTCAGGCCAAAGGGCCCAATGTAATGAAAGGATACTACAAAGCACCGGAGATCACAAAAGAGGTTTTTACCGAAGACGGCTGGTTTAAAACCGGCGATAAAGGTTGGTACGACAAGGATAACTTTTTGTACATCAAAGGCCGCATAAAAAACATGATTGTGGGCGCCAGTGGTGAGAATATTTATCCCGAAGAAATTGAATCGGTGATTAACAAAATGCGGTTTGTGCTTGAGTCGCTTGTTGTGGAGAAAAAAGGGAAACTCGTAGCCATGGTTCATTTGAATATGGAAGAGGTGGAACAAAATTTCAAACACATGAAAGCCGAAGCCCAACAATATATCCAGGAGAAATCAGATGAAATACTGAAAGAAATTCATAAAAAGGTGAATGCCCAGCTGAATAAGTTCAGCCGGATTCAACAGGTGATTTCACACCCGAAACCTTTTGAAAAAACACCCACAAAAAAGATCAAACGGTTTCTATACTGGAAAGAATAGTATCTTAAATAAAAATTCAGATTTTTTTGTCAACTGCTGTTTTTGGTTTTCCCAAATCCACCTGCATTTTGTTTTAGATTAATTCTAAAAGAGAAACTTGCAGTACCACACTACAAAATGCGCCGAAATTGTTAATTTTGTGGCCTTAAAATCAATTGGATGGTTACCGAATCGAGATACAACTCAAGAGGGGTTTCAGCATCGAAGGAAGATGTGCACAATGCCATAAAAAACATCGGCAAGGGATTGTTTCCCAAAGCCTTTTGCAAAATTGTGCCCGATATACTGGCAGGCGATCCGGCGTGGTGCAACATTATGCATGCCGACGGCGCCGGGACCAAATCGGCGCTGGCATACATGTACTGGAAAGAAACCGGTGATCTTTCGGTGTGGAAAGGAATAGCACAGGATGCGCTGATTATGAACATCGACGACCTGCTGTGCGTGGGCGCCACCGATAATATTCTCGTTTCGTCAACCATTGGCCGCAACAAAAACAAAATTCCGGGCGAAGTGATTGCGGCTATTATCAACGGAACCGAAGAGCTTTTGCAAAACCTGCGCGATTTGGGTATCAGCGCCTGGTCAACCGGTGGCGAAACAGCCGACGTGGGCGATTTGGTACGTACCATTATTGTGGATTCAACCGTGGTTTGCCGTATGAAACGCGACGATGTTATTTCTGCCGGAAATATTTCAGCAGGCAATGTCATTGTAGGACTTTCCTCATCGGGACAGGCAACCTATGAACAAGAATACAACGGCGGCATGGGCAGCAACGGCCTCACATCGGCAAGACACGATGTTTTTGCCAGGTATCTGGCAGAAAAATACCCGGAAAGTTTCGACCCGGAAGTGCCAGCAGATTTGGTTTATTCGGGAAAATATAAGCTGATCGACGAAATTGAAAGACTCAGTATAAATGCCGGCCAGCTGGTTTTGTCGCCCACGAGAACGTATGCACCAGTAATTAAAAAAGTACTGGAAAAATTCAGAAAAGACATTTCAGGAATGATCCACTGCTCAGGCGGTGCGCAAACCAAAGTGCTTCATTTTGTGGAGAATATACACGTGATAAAAGACAATATATTCCCGGTTCCGCCGCTGTTTCAGATTATTCAGAAACAATCAGGAACAGACTGGAAAGAAATGTACAAAGTGTTTAATATGGGCCACCGGTTCGAGATTTACACCCATCCGAAGGTGGCGGAAGAGATAATTTCCATTTCAAAGTCGTTCAACATCGATGCACAAATAGTGGGCAGAGTTAAACCTTTTGAAGGAAATAAACTAACGATAAGCTCTGAAAAGGGAGAATTTGTTTATTAAAAAAAGTTATGGCAGAATACGCATTACTGGAAAAATACGAATCCATCAGGCACCGGTTTGAAGAGGTGCAGCAACAGATTACCGACCCGGCAATTATTGCCGACATGAAGCGCTATGTAAGACTGAACCAGGAATACAAAAGTCTGGAGAAATTGCTTGGTGTTTTCAAAGAGTACAAAAGCATGGTGGATACCATCCATTCGGGAAAAGAAATTTTGGCGGAAGAGAGCGACGAAGAATTGCGCGAAATGGCCCGCGAGGAGATGGAGATGGCCGAAGAAAGAATTCCGGAAATGGAAAAGAAAATCAAAATGTTGCTGGTTCCGGCCGATCCGGAAGACAGCAAAAATGCCATTCTGGAAATCAGGGCCGGTACCGGTGGCGACGAAGCCAGTATTTTTGCCGGCGATTTGTTCCGCATGTACTCCAAATTCTGCGAGAAAAAAGGCTGGCGCATGGAAGTGACCAACATCAACGAAGGCACAGCCGGCGGTTATAAGGAAATTGTAGCTAATGTTACCGGCGAAGGAGTTTACGGAATCCTGAAATACGAATCGGGCGTGCACCGGGTACAGCGAGTGCCGCAAACCGAAACCCAGGGACGGGTGCATACCTCGGCGGCTACTGTTGCCGTGTTGCCCGAAGCCGAAGAGTTCGATGTGGAGCTGAAAGAATCCGACATCAAAAAAGATACGTACTGTTCCTCTGGTCCGGGGGGGCAGTCGGTGAACACCACCTACTCGGCCATCCGGTTGACGCACATGCCCACCGGCATTGTGGTGACCTGTCAGGATGAAAAATCGCAATTAAAAAACCTGGCCAAAGCGATGAACGAACTGCGCACGCGGATTTACAATATGGAGTACCAGAAATACATCGACGAAATATCATCGAAACGGAAAACCATGGTTTCCACCGGCGACCGCTCGGCAAAAATCCGCACCTACAACTGGCCGCAGGGCCGCGTTACCGACCATCGCATTAACCTGACAATGTATAATTTACAAGCAATTATCAATGGTGATATCGATGAAATCATCGAAAAACTGATGATTGAGGAAAATGCACAAAAAATGAAAGAAGCTGAAATTTAAAACAATAAATGGCATGAAGTACATGGTAGCTGAATTGCTTTTCACTGTTTCAGAAGCATGGTATGAAAATGGAATGATTTGCATGAAAATGTCGGATAGCAAAGAAATACGTTTTCCGGTTGAATTAAATAAAAAACTCAGGGAAGCAAATGATAAACAACGAAACAAAATTGAAATTATTTGTAGCGGCACTGGCCTGCATTGGCCCGACCTCGACGAAGATCTTTCTGTATCCGGTATTATGGAAGGCAAGTACGGGTACTAAAAAAATAGAAAATGAATAAACAACAACTTTTCCAACAAATCCAAAAAAAACGCAGTTTCCTTTGTGTAGGTCTCGATACGGACATCCTGAAGATTCCGAAACATTTACTGAATGCAGCCGATCCGGTGTTGGCTTTCAACAGGAAAATTATTGATGCAACCGCCAAATATGCGGTGGCATACAAACCCAACCTGGCTTTTTACGAAAGCCTGGGCTGGCAGGGATGGCATACCCTCGAAAAAACCGTTGAATACATCAAATCAAAATACCCGGAAATATTCCTGATTGCCGACGCCAAACGGGGCGACATTGGAAATACCTCGAATTTATACGCCCGTACCTTTTTTGAAAAACTCGATTTTGATGCCGTTACTGTGGCACCATACATGGGCGAAGATTCGGTAAAACCGTTTATGAGTTATCCTGAGAAATGGGTAATTCTGCTGGCACTCACTTCCAACAAGGGTGCAGCCGATTTTCAATATTTAAAAGTTGAGGAAACGGGTGATCAACTTTTTGAAACCGTGCTGAAAACCTCGCAAAACTGGGGAACTACAGAAAATATGATGTATGTTGTAGGCGCCACCAAAGCCGAAAAACTGAAAGAAATCCGGCAAATTGTACCCGACCATTTTTTGCTGGTGCCCGGCGTAGGAGCGCAAGGAGGCAGTTTGCAGGAAGTTACCAAAAACGGCATGAACAGCCAGTGCGGACTTTTGGTAAACTCATCGCGCGGAATCATTTACGCATCCGGAGCAAGTGATTTTGCAAAAAAAGCAGGCGAAGCAGCCCAAACAATCCAACAGGAAATGGA
>Ga0334893_1000286_pt1 | contig 78756 bp, 58 predicted proteins | sample GraSluR3_MG_5_FD_207218 | JGI IMG/M metagenome (GOLD analysis project Ga0334893, IMG submission 207218) | Sludge microbial communities from methane-producing bioreactor in Wageningen University, Netherlands - Granular Sludge_09_05-R3 | ecosystem: Engineered > Bioreactor > Anaerobic >...
TTATGGCTACCAGCTCAAAATAATCCAGCATCTCGGCAGGTAGCAAATAGCGAATTATATCTTGTGTTTCCATGCCGCTAAGATAGATGGATTTCTTTTTCCCCACCGGCTATTTATGTTGAGCCGGTTAAACCAATTTCTTCGGCTACAAGAGGCCCTACCTGAGCTTTTTGTCCTTCATAATCAGGAATGTGCTTTATAATTCTTTTTGAAGGAGCAGTCTCCGGAGATTCGTCTATTTCCTCTGGCCTCATGTCTTTTATGTCTCTTTTCAAACGATTTATTCCAGTTAACCCATTCGGATACATTGTAATAAGTTTGTCAGGATTAACTAATACAAAAGTTTCAAACTCATGTAATTGAACATATGGGATAAATTTAGGGTGATTAATATCCTGGGCAATTGCAGTTTCGAGTTTGCTGATTTTTTGATATGGGTTGTCAATTGATTGAATATCCACTTTGTAGGGACTCAAATCATCTTTCGGAAATGCATATAAATCAATCATGCTGGAATACCAATATTGAGGTTGATTCCTGTCTGCTTCAATCCAGCGTAATACATCATTTCGAAATTTAATATATTTCAGTAATCCTCCTTTTGCTGGTTTATTATTAAGCTTATCCCATCCTGTCTTAATTTTCCGTGTAGAAATAAAAATGTTAAGTGAAGCAAAATGTTTTACTAAAACATCGTTAACAAATGCTTCCTCGGAGTTGCCCTCCACAATGATATTTAGATATTTCACGGACGGCCTCCTATGATATTTTTTTCCCAAATCTGACCGGTAGAAAACTCCTCAAGATATACTTGCAGACTTTCACTATCAGGACGTTTATATTCAGAACTTCTTTTCTTTCTGTCAATTACGACTAAATCGTCAAGTTCAAAGTTGTTCACCAGACTTACAGACTGTGTTGCAATAAATACCTGGCAATTTGAAGATGCCGCCTTTATCAAACCAGAAACTGCATCAATTGCACTTGGATGCAACCCCAATTCAGGTTCATCCAAAAAAAGAACTGTTGGTAAATCATTAGGGTTCTGAGCCAGTAAACTAATCAATGCAATCGTTCTTAACATTCCGTCTGATGCCTGTCCTGCATTAAAAACTTTATTTGTTCCTTTTTCTTTCCACCTTAAAAGAATATGCCCAAATTCATCATATAATTCAAAATCATCAAAAAATGGCAAAACCAAACGAATGTATTTTACAATTCGCAGATAATAAGGTTTTTCTTCATTCTGCAAACGGAAGAGAAAACTTGCTAAATTTTCCCCATGTTGCTTTAACCATCTCCCATCAGAAACAGACCATTTTAACCGCATTGGCGCAGTATCACTTGTGTTATGAAATTGATAAACAATTAGTTTTCGCAAAAGATTCAGAATTGTGGTTGCCGTAGAATTAGAAACTTGTGGCAGATTAGCTTCCTCATGACCTACGCCGCAAGAGCTCCAGCGGGCTTCTCCTTGTATGGTTTTAGCTGAAAATCGATATTTTTCTTCCCTAAATACAAGTTTATCAGGTTTGGCAAACATCAAACTAAACTGGTATTCATTTATACCTGATGTCGTTTGAATTTCTATATGTGCATCAATACTTTTTGTTATGTCAGCTCCATCATATAATACGTCATTAGCCCCACCTAAATAAGCAACATGCTCCTGAAGTTTTCCATCTGAGTTTAGCATCCAACTCAAAAACTTAAAAAATGAAATAAAATTACTTTTACCTGCACCGTTAGGACCAATCAGGATGTTTATTGGGCGCGGTTCAAAACTGTCAATTGCTTGAATACTTTTATAGCCCTTGATGGTAAATTTTTTTAGTTTTATGTTAGACATTTTTATTTTTACTAAACTATCGTTCCTTTATACCAAATTCTGATCACAAATTTAAACCTTTTCTATCATAGGATTTTGAAAAAGCTTTAATATTGTCAATGATTGAGCTTTAAGTTTTCTTAAGAAAAATTATTAAGGCTGTTTGCAACCGATTGCAATCATGTAATTCCTTTTACTTATTTTTGGCTTATCTAAACTCATTCTAAATTAGATACCATGACTGACAATCCAGTATTATCCCGTTTACCCAAACACCTTTATCAATTGATCATTGATCAGCCATACAACGCTTACACCTGGCAGGATCATGCTGTATGGCGTTTTGTGATGCGACAAAATGTAGATTTTCTGAAGGATAAGGCTCATCAGGCCTATTTGGAGGGTTTGCGCAAAACCGGCATCAGCATTGAGCAAATACCGGATATTGATACCATGAATCAAATTTTGGCAAAGATAGGCTGGGCTGCCGTAACAGTGGATGGTTTTATTCCTCCTGCTGCATTTATGGAGTTTCAGGCTTATAATGTGCTCGTAATTGCTGCCGACATCCGTCCCTTTGACCAAATTGAATATACACCTGCACCGGATATTATACACGAAGCCGCCGGACATGCTCCCATTATCAGCGACCCTGAATATGCCGAATACCTCAGGTATTTTGGTGAGATTGGTTCGAAAGCTTTTTCTTCAGCGGCTGATTTTGCCCTTTACGAAGCTATTCGTCACCTCTCCATCTTGAAAGCTGATCCACACATCTCACTTGACGAGATAGAAGCTGCCGAGCACGATCTGGAGCAGAAAGAAGCCGAACTTGGCCTGCCTTCCGAAATGGCTTTGATACGTAACTTACATTGGTGGACGGTTGAATATGGTCTTGTAGGCTCGCTGGATGATCCAAAAATTTATGGTGCAGGATTGCTTTCTTCTATCGGTGAAAGTGCCGGTGCCATGAGCGATAAGGTAAAAAAATTGCCTTATACTATTGATGCAGTTTACTATAATTTCGATATTACTAAACCGCAGCCGCAGTTATTTGTGACGCCTGATTTTGCTCAGCTTACCAAAGTGCTGGATGAGTTTGCAAGTCGTATGGCATTGCGGAAAGGTGGCATCGAAGGCATCCTCAAAGCGATTGAATCAGCTAATACAGCAACCCTGGTTTATAGCTCTGGCTTGCAGGTTTCGGGCACTTTTACCGATTACCTGATGCATCAAAATCAGGCGGTGTATGTAAAGTCGCAGGGCGGGACAAGCTTGTCATACAAAGGAAAGGAGCTGGCCGGGCATGGGAAAGCCACGCACAGCGATGGTTTTGGCTCGCCAATTGGTCGAATCAAAGACGCCATCAAACCACCGCGATTCCTCACAGATCAGGATTTGGCCGAATTGGGAATAGTTTTGAATGAATCATGTGCTTTTGAATTTGAATCTGGAATAAAGGTAAAAGGGGTTTTAAGAAATACAGTTAGTAAAGAAGGTAACTTGCTGTTATTGAGTTTTTCTGAATGTTTAGTTACTTATCAGGATCAGCTGCTTTTTGAACCCTCCTGGGGGATGTATGATATGGCCGTGGGCGAATCGGTGGTTTCTGCCTATAACGGACCTGCCGATCCTGATGCCTTTGGACTGGAATATCCCGTACCGAAAGAAAAAACACATAAGATTAATTATACGGATCTTCAAAAGCAATTACACATACACTATGGACGTGTGAGGGAGTTACGAGAGGAAAACAAAGATATACAATCACTTGAAGCTATTTGGCAGTGGGTTTCGGAGCATTTTCCACACGATTGGTTGCTTCCTATGGAAATGCTGGAGCTGCTTAGTCTGCGTAAGGAAAATGATCCGTTGCAGCAGGAATTACGCAAACATTTGGAAACAATTAAGTTGCAACGTCCTGAATTGAATAGTGTGATCAGCCGTGGTTTGAAGTTGATATAGCTAATTAGGATAATTGTTTTGATTATATAAAGAATTGATGTTCATGATTTAAACATTAACCTGATACTATTGATAATACAATTTTTATGAGATCCATAGTTTTAATCTTCATTTTCGAGGAAAAGTAGTTCTTTTGGATTAAAGCATTGCATTGTTTGGTTCTTAAGTAAAACGTACAGCTGTTCAGTATTTACAAACTCGCAGGTTAAATAATTTTCTATATTAATTGGGAGTTTAACTTCCATACTGATATGATCATTTACAGAACTTGAGATTGAATTACTCAGTAAATTAAAAGTAGTTTTCTCTTTATCGTAGTAAACAATATAAATTAAGGAATCATCATATGAAATCGCCCAATCTTGAACAAGCATATTTACATCAATATTTTTATCGAGAAAGGTTTGAGTTGTTCTATTTGTTAATTCATCTATTTTAATGGAAGTATTTTGCAAATAGTTTACAAAAAAAGGCGTATGTTGAATATGCGCAATTTCATTCTTTATTGAAAGATTTAATTGGGTTTTGCTAGTAAAATTGGTTTGGTTTATTTGGAGTAAATTATTACTAATGAGTTTAATGCCTTCATGTGTTTTTTGTACCTGATATATAGAGTATGTAAAATCCTCTGAATTCTCATCATAAGTAAATCGTGGTAATGATATTAAGCTGTCTTTAATTGAAAATCCTCTAAAGGAATATGTTTTATTTTCTGGTAGGTCATGCTCTGTTAAAATAATTTGTAATTTGTTGTTTGAATCCAGTAATGCAACAGCAAAGGCTTTATTTATAATAAACCTATCGGAGTTTGGTTTTTGAGCAATATAGGGCACACTCATTGAAACGTAGCAGTTTTCTCTTTCAAGAAAAACACTTTCTAAAGTAACAGAAAAGTAACCAATTTTTTTTAATTGTTCAATTTTTCCAATTAGAGAGGTGTCGTTAGCAATTTGATTATTTAAAGGAATAATTTCAGTAGGGACAATTGTAAGGCCGTCCAGTTTTTGAAGAATTTTACCACGATGGTCAAAAAGATAGTAAATATTTAATACCTCATCAAGAACGGCAACTCGATTTGTTCCAAAACTTATTTTAGGAAAGATAAAATCAAGATCATTATCAAGAACTATATCGGAACATTCATTTATTTCATTTTGATGTGCTTTCAGATTTTGGTTGTATTGATTTGAATAAAGGTATTTAAGATTGCCTTCATAATCCCAGAAATCTTTGAAATCCAATCTGTCCTTTAAATCAGTATTTTCGAAAACATACATTTCAGAAAATGAAGTAGTTGCATATTCATTAAAAATGCTATCTGATATTGCAACCTTAATTTTTTTCATTTCAACTGTCTCGGACAAAAAGCTTCTTTCCAGAAATCGATCAACAGTTGATTTACTATATGACTCAAAAATAAATTCAATTGGAATTTCGCTGTCAAAATTTTCAACAGCAATATTTCCGGAATAACAACTGATACATTCAAAGGGATTCATTTTTATTATGATCCTGTATTGACTTTTCATCAGTAGGGGAATAAGTATTGCGAATAAAATCAAGATTGAAATTTTTTTCATGAGAGGTGAGTTTTGCTAATAAAAAAGAAGATGTTTACCATTTATTATAAACATCTTCTTTAACTTTTAAAAATAGAATTGATTGTTAATTACTAAAAATCTAGTATTACTTTTCTTCTGTAAATGAAACTGTACCAGAACTAGTTTGTAATACGTTTGTTGCATTTATTGAATTGCTTTCATTAAATTTAGATATATTATTTGGATCTTCACTTCCAAACTCTATTGCAATTGTACCATTATCTCTTATAACAATAGCTATGCAACGTTTATTGTAGGGTGGCTCACAAACACATCTATATGTTTGCGGTGTAACTTCATCACAGCGGAAATTACCTGCTATTTCAAAGACAGAATCTGCCTTTACATTTGTAGGTGCTAGTAAGGTAAACAAACTACCAAATAATAGAATTAAAATTGACTTTTTCATAGTATAGATATTATTGATTAGTTAATTATGACGATTCAAAGGTATAAAATAAAAAAGCATAAATATGTTAATAACATGTTAAAGTTTAAAATTGTCATTATTCACTCAAAAATTTTTAAGACCTTAACGCATCACTTTCTTTCGTGATCAAGTTAGTTTCAATTTCGACTGGAACTCTGGGAAATAGCCGAAACTTAACGCCCTGAATTGAATAGTGTGATCAGCCGTGGTTTGAAGTTGATTTAAGCAGCTAATAATCCCTCAATTTATTGTTTCTCTGATGATCGTTTTATAGCCTCCAAAGGGGTTCTCAACCTTTACCAAATAATAGATGTAACCACTGTCAATTAAGGTTTTATAAGCCATTTTCACTTTAATCCGGGGAATAATTTCTCCGTTCAGGCCATTAATCTCGAACAATTGCCTTTTACGAATGAGGTAAGCCTTGTTTTTGGCCCGGTCAGTATATATTTTGTCGTTCCATATTGAGGTTATTAAACGATCATCAAGTTTGGCACTTCCAATTTTTTTCAATTCATTTTCTGTGTAATATTCAATTTCGCCTGAAATGAAATTATAATGGAATATCGTATCACCAAAACAAACTAAAGCATTTATGAGTGGTTTATACATAAACTCTTTTTCAAATCTAGAGCCAACTTCACTTCTGTAAGCAATCTCTTTCCTATAAGTAATCTCTTTGTTTCTGTCTGAAACAGATGCTGTTACGAAACCTAATTGTTCAGTCAGTTTTTTGTATCTGTTTCTATCCTCATTATGAATAAAATAATGCCTGGTTTTGGCTTTTGTGTTTATGGCGAAAAACATCTGGGAAAAGTTATCTACTCTAAAATGTTTGAAGAACACATGATTCTTCGTTCTGAACAGGCAGTCGTCCATTACTTCATGAAATTTGTCGAGGGTGTATTGATAGCTTATTTCCCAGATCGTATCGAATCGAATGATCTGATTTGCAGTATTTATTGTGAGATAATGACAGCAATCCATACAATCCCGAAACAGGCCTGTTGGAACTATAGTATCGGGGAGTGCTATTGCGTATAATGGTTCAAATTGATTATTGAAAATCCTTATTTCATAGCTTCGAAGGGCATCCGTATCATATCCCAGTGCATAGATCGCCTCATCACAAATCTCAAAATCAATAATTGAAAAATTCTTTTGTTTCAGGTTGAATTCTGAAGTCACACTGATTTCATCCAGCATATCAGTTTTTGGATTCAAAAATACGACAAGGGTATCAGTGGGTTTTTGATCAATAAGTACCTCTTTCTCCAGATACGAAACATGCGAAAGATGCAATCTCACCGGAAAGCTCACCACTTCCAGACTGGCAAGTCCGCTTGAATAAGTGGCTGCCCCTTTGTTGGTTTGCTTTAATGTGATATGCACATTGCTGATCCCTTCATAGGTATCACCATCAAGAATTAGCAAGCTAATTTTATCTTTGTATTGATTTTGACTCCATGCTATATTACAAAAGAATAATACAATACTTAACAGAAGCAAGAAATTCAAATATTTTTGATGGGGATGCTCCATATTTATTCTGTCTGAATATTTAAAGCAAATTAATTTCACGGCAATGAGTCAGCCGCGAGAATGTATTAAAAACATGAAAATCAGTTATATAGCAGAAAATGATTTTCATAAAAAGTATTTGATCGTGCAAGATAAAATGAAAAATGACTATATGCAAGTTTTAAAAGGTGATTTATGCGTGGTGATTGCGGTGGGCAGAGCAGCATCAGCCTGTTTAACCAAAACGGCCAACAGATTGCAACGGAAACAATGATGCCTTTTGAACAAATGCTTGTGTTTGACCTGCGCAATCAGTCGCCCGGCCTCTACCTGCTGGTAACACGCTTTGCAGACGGCAGCACCGAAACTACGAAGCTGGTAAAGTATTAAGCGGTTGAGGGGGGTATTTTGAAAGCTTCTAAATTACAGCTGATTCTTGTTTTGCATGTAAAGCTTCTGCTGTTTATGCTTATATTTGACCTTTATGAGGCAATAGCCTAAAAAATAATTTTATAAACTAAACAATTAGAAATGTATATATCTGTAAAACAACGATTTACACCCCCCATTTCTCAAACAACTTGTTTGTTTAAAGGTCATCAATCGTTCCGGGTTTGCAGTTTTTTCATTCATACATGGCTTAATTACATTCAAAAACAAGCATATTTTCAGGTTGGGCAGGAATAAATTTATCATACGCAGGCCGCATGAAAAAAAAATTCAGGCGGCTATAACCACCAATTGAAAAACAAACAATAATGATATTTATTAACTTAAACTTTTAATGATGAAAAAAACATATTTGAAAATCAGCATAATATTTATGATTCTTACTGTGGTGATAATTTCCTGTAAAAAAAACACCACAATAGAAACAATTGACAACCAGTCCATCGAAATGAGTGAAAATGGTAAAGAAGTTTACAATAAGCTTGTAAAGTTTAAAAATGAGATTGAAAGTACGCATAAGAGCTCTACTACACTAAGTGTTGATAGTGCAGAATGGTATGCCGAAGCTTATTATAATGTTACTCAAGGCTATCCCGATTCAGCTTTTGCACAGTTTACAGTTGATTCAATTAACTTTACTATCGCAATTGATGAGAATGAAATGGTAAGTATGGAAAGCATGGCAACTTTAATGGCGAGCATTGAAACTCATTTGAGTGATTTGATAGCACAAAATGAGGCTGAAGTTGCACATTTGGTTGTGGGTGATGTGAAGATAAGTCAAAGCTCACGTTCAACGGATGCTATCGTAACCGTAACTTCCGGTTTGGGTATTGGAGGATCTTGGGGGATTTATGTTCCTTTTGCAAATGAAGAGTGGTATTATGGCGAAACTGCAGGTAGATGTGATATACCTGAACCAATCTATTCTGATGCAGGAGAACAATTAGAATGGCGCTTCAACAGCCCTAATCCTGTTTATGTTCCTGCCATTTATTGCAAGGGTAGTCTCAAGGTTATTACAACAACTCATAGTTGGACATTAGGAAAAGATCATCCTCTGATCTATGACGAATGGATTGCTGGGCCAAAAATTATCCCTTGTCATGATAGTCCCTATTGGAATGTATATTTGAATTATGGACCAACACTATTCTATGGATCAGTAGCAAGTGGAGGATTGGTGCCTGATGGTTATAACGAATATACATTTGTTGATGTATTTTCGTATAATGAGGAAGAAACGGATCCAATAACTAATATTGAAGGATATCGCTACTGGCATAACTATCAAACTTTCTATTCAGTTATGGAATGTATTCCGGGGCTTTCAAACTAATTTTTTACTAAAACTACTTCGGACTTACCTCCGAAGTAGTTTTACAAATTACCTCTTATGAAAAAGCTAATTGTACTCTTTCTATTCTTTCCATTGTTAGTGGTGACTTCGCAGGCTTCTGAATACTTGTCTGATACCATCGTATGGTCTGGCAATATCGAACTAAATGCAGACCAATTTTTTACCCAACAACAAACCTTACAGATACTGCCGGGCACTGTTGTAACCGCTACCGGCCCCTACAAAATTGAAATCAGGGGAAATATTGTTGCCGAAGGAACTTTCGAAAATCCAATTCTTTTCACGGCAATGGATACAGTAGGCTTATATGATACGGCCACCATTGCCGGCGGTTGGCATGGTATTCATTTGCTTGATAACCCTAATGGAGAAGCTCATTTCAAGCATTGTACTATCGAATATGGCAAGGCAAATGTACCGGGTTCATGGCATGATCATCAGGGAATTTCTGATACGCTAAGTGGCAACCAGGGAGGTGCATTCCGGATAACAGACTACAAAACCATCGAATTTGATCATTGTTCCTTTTTTTATAATTATTCCCGAACCCGAGGTGCTGCTGTTTATTGCAATAATTTAAATACCATTACAATAACTGATTGCAATTTTGAACATAATATAACAATGGTAGATGGAGGTGGTGTTTATTCAAATAATCATGATAGTACTATCATCTCAAATTCAACATTTCGTAGTAACACGGCCTTATACTCTTATATTAATGCGATTGGATTTACAGTATTTAGGGGCGATGGATCTGCATTTTACCTATATAAGCACCCTGGAAATTCGATTAATATTATTAGAAACAATACTATTTTTAATAACACTTCACAATCAGCAGTATTTCTTGCGGTTCCGTCTGTCTTTTTTTTCAATAATCTTATAACAAATAATTATAATGGTGAAACCGTTTTTTTTAGCAAAATTGAGAGTACTGCATTTGTATTTAACAATACGATTGTAAATAATTACTGGTGGGTAGGTATTCCTGGAATTTTTACAGTATCGGATGATATACATATGTACAATAATATTTTGTGGGATAATAAAAGCCATGTTATTGAAGATGACGATCTGGTAATTGGTTGGTATTATAATGAGCCGAATGTATTCAACAATCTTATTTGGGAAGGACGTGCACCCGGTGAAGCTGTTCTAACTAAAGACCCCTTATTTACCAATCCAGCTCCCGGCTACGGCCTTGATTATAATGGTTGGGAATACGATTGGTCATTAACGGATGAATCCCCGGCCATTAATAGGGGTACCCCCGATACCACAGGCCTCAACCTGCCGGCAACCGACCTGCTTGGCAATCCGCGTATTTATGGCATAAGGGTGGATATGGGTGCCATCGAAAACCAAATGGTAGTCGGTTTGCCCCAAAACCCGTTGGTAAACGTACGCTTACAGGTGAGCCCCAATCCCTTTGGCCAAAGCTTTAAGGTGGTCGCCCCGGGCAGGGATAAAATCAGCAGCATCAGCCTGTTTAACCAAAACGGCCAACAGATTGCAACGGAAACAATGATGCCGTTTGAACAGATGCTTGTTTTTGACCTGAGCAATCAGTCGCCCGGCCTCTACCTGCTGGTAACACGCTTTGCAGACGGCAGCACCGAAACTACGAAGCTGGTGAAGTATTAAGGCTGACTTTAAACCAGTAGAAGTGCCTGACTGCTTTCCGCCTTGTTGGTAGTAAAAAAAAAGACTTATCCCTATTATTGAATAAGTCTTTGATTACCAGTGAGCGGGCAATGGGGCTCGAACCCACGACCCTTAGCTTGGGAAGCTAATGCTCTACCACTGAGCTATGCCCGCTTGAAGACTGCAAATTTAGCAGCAATCCTTTTCAGGAACAACAGCAATTCAAAAAAAAATGTATGGCATAAAATAACAAAACCCGATATGAGCCGGGTATTGTAAGGTCTTTCTTGTATTTTATTGTATTGCTTTCAAAACATAGTAGCCCCAGGCCGGGATTTCCAGCGTAGTGGTACTGCCGATTTGTAATTCATTATCTGAGAGCAGATCCATGTAAGTGCCGTAATCACTCTTGTTGGTCACTACCACATTTTGCGATTCAGCAGTCATATTGATATACACAGCCACCCGGTTATTTTCCAGTTCACGGTTAAAAGCCATCACTTTATCCGGAATATTGGTGTTAATTTTAGTCATTTTACCTCCATGACCGGCATTCCAAAGAGCCGGATTGTCTTTTTTGATCTGATTGAGTTTGGTGTAAAGTTGATTCAAAGTAGCTCCTTCCGGATTGTTCCAATCGATCTGATCTTTCTCAAAAAACTCCAGTCTTTTGTTTAGTCCGGCTTCCTGTCCGTTGTAAATCAATGGGAAGCCAGGAATGGTATAGGATAAAACGGCAAAAGCAGGAGCTGCATCACCCATTCTTTCGAACACAGTGCCATTCCATGAATTCTCATCGTGGTTTGAGGTAAAGGTCATCCTGAACACATCCGGTTCAAAAATGCTGTCGGTTTTCTTGAGGTAAGCCCACAGATCGGCAATGCTGTTTTCGCCTTTGGCCATTTTGTTGAAAATATGATGTACCTCCCAGCCGTAATTGGCACCAAAAGCATAATTGGTAAGTGCTACCACTCCTTCATCTTCGGCAAGCATAAAAACCGGTTTTACCTCATCCAGCTCTTTTCGGGTGCGTTCCCAAAACTCAAGAGGTACCATGCCGGCTACATCACAGCGAAAACCGTCGATATCAGCCTCGAGTAGCCAGAATTTCATTTCAGCGATCATGGCATCCCAAAGTTCCGGATTGTTGTCGTAATCCAAATCGGCAACATCAGTCCAGTCGAAAGGCGAGACGATATCACCATTTTCATCTCTGTTATACCATTCAGGATGGGTTGTGGCCCATTCATGATCAAAGGCTGTATGGTTGGCCACCCAATCCAAAATCACCTTAAAACCCATTTCATGAGCCTGCGCGACTAAGGCTTTAAAATCTTCCAGCGTACCAAACTCAGGATTCACTGCGGTGTAATCTTTTATGGAATAATAACTGCCCAGGGTTCCTTTTCTGTTTTCCTCACCAATGGGATGTATGGGCATAAACCACAGGATATCAACACCCAGCTCTTTCAGGCGTGGCAGGTGTTGGGCAAAGGCATTAAAAGTTCCTTCTTCGGTAAACTGTCTGGTGTTCACCTCATAGATCACGGCATCTTTGGCCCAATCAGGGTTTTTGGTCAGTTTAACCGCTTCGGTATTTACTACTTTAGAGGTTTGGTTTTTGCAGGATGCAAGAAATACCATCAACGGCAACAGCAGCAATGGCAACAAATTTAAAAGCTTTGACATAGTTATTCGTTTTAATTTATATATAACAATTTAATAGGCAATTAGTTTAATATTTTCCCCAGCCCACATCATGCGAATGTGGCTGCGGCCTTCGCTGTCGGTCCAGTAACCCAGATCGCCCTTTTGCACCGCTTCAGCATCCAACTTTTGCAGCTCCAGTTCGTTGATGCTCACTCTTTTCACCGGACGGGCTTTCCCGAACAATTCCAACTCAACAATGCGTACCTCAGGCATTCCGGCGAAACCATTTCCGCTGCGGCTAAAATCCAGGGTGATCTCAGCTGCATCATTTTGGAATCCGTCAAATTTTAGCAATTCATAAGCACCTGATTCGTAGGTTCCATACGTGCTTCCATCATCCTCAAAAACTTCTCCCTGTAGTTTTCCGGAGAGGTCATGCAAAAACACTTTCAGCTTGAGCTTTCTGCTTGTATAGTGCTCGGTTGTATTCACACTTGTTGTCATGGGGATTATGCTTCCGGCCCGGGCGAAAACAGGAATGCTTTCCAGGGCGATTTTTACACCAATGCTCTTACCACCATGCAGTTGCTCGCCCGACCAGAAATGATACCACAAACCCGATGGAAGCTCAAGCTGCATACGGTTGATGCCGGGCGATAATACGGGAGCTATCAGCAAATCGCGGCCAAAATAATAGCTATTGTAATGATCCTGAAATCTCTGGTCATCGGGATGATAAAAGAAAAGCGGTTTGGTAATAGGTAAACCTTCGGTTGCGTTTTTCCAGGCTGCGGTATAAATATAAGGCATCAGGCTGTATCGGAGTTTCATGAAATCGCGCACAATTTGTTTTGTGGTATCATTAAAATAAACTGGTTCTGAAGGGATTCCTGATCCATGCGGTCGTAGCACAGGCGAAAACACAGCAAACTGCAACCACCTGGTGTAGAGTTCATCGTCTTTCCGGCCCAGAGCAAAACCGCCTGCATCGCTGTGCATATAAGGCACGCCTGACAGGCTCATATTTAGCATTGCGGGCAGTTGAGCCTGCAAGCCACCCCAGCTGCGGCTTACATCGCCTGTCCAGGGAAACATGCTGAAACGCTGACTGCCGGCATAGCCACTGCGTGCCAGAAAAAACAGCCGTTTCTCAGGATAGTCTCTTCTAAAACGGTCATAGATCGATTTTGCCCAATAATGACCATAGATATTATGCACCTCATCGGCCATGCCCACCACATGTTTCAGGTCAGATGGATGTGATTCGGGTTCGCCCAAATCGCCCCACAAACCTGCTATGCCCTGTTCGAACTGGGTTTTGTATTTGCTCCAAAGCCAGTCGGCGGCTTCGGGTTTAAAAATATCAATCAGTGCGCCCTTGCCAAAATAAAACTGCTCGTCAATATATACCTCACCGAGGGTGTCTTTTGCCAGAATGTCAAGTTCTTTGGCGATTTGAAAATTAGCCATCGAATCAATAATATAAGGCTCGGAGATGGTGATTGTTTTAATTCCTTTTTTGGCAAAGTCGGCAATCATTTTTTGGGGCTCAGGCCAGGATGGTTTGTACCAATCGAGCCGCCCCAGATGTCCTTTGATGCTGTCGCCAAACCAGTAAAAGTCAAGTATGATTGCATCAATCGGGAAATCCTGATCCAGCATCAGCTCGACGATAGAATCTGTTTCTGTCTGGGTGCGATAAGCCATGCGCGATTGCAGGTTACCGAAGACCCAGCGGGGCGGGATTTCCTGTTTTCCTGTGAGCTCGCTATATTGTCTCATCAGTCCGGCATACGAAGGTGAATGAATCAGATAAAACCGCTGTGGCCCGCCAATAGCAGAATATTCAATCACCCCATCCCGCTGGCTGTCCATATCGAGCTGTCCTTTTTGTGGGTTATCGAATAGCAGTAGGTAATTATTATTTGAAACCACCAATGGAATCATATAGTTCAGGTCGGTAGCACCAAGCTCATAACCATATTGAGGGCGGTTGTATAGTCCGAGTTTTTGGCCACGCAAATCCATGCCATGTGCTCTTCCGCCACTGCCATAAAATCGTTCGCCCAGCTGCGCCTTGAACCTGAACCCCAGGGCATTGCTGCTGTCAAAAAAACCTTTTTCTTCAGCTAGTAAAGTTTTTCCGTTGCTCAGATAACCAATATCGATGTTTTTTTTCTGGATAAAAACCTGCATTCCGGGCAGATCGAACATCAAAGCATTAGGCGTTTCGGTTAACATAACCTCCACCTCTGCCGGCTCCATGATTACGGCATGTGAGGTGTCGAAACGCTCGAAGCCACCTTTGTGAAAGCTTACTTCGAGTATGCTGTCGGCAAAAGGCCTGAACACATAATCACCGCGATCGGTAGTAACAAAAAGGATATTGCCTTCCATATGTTGCCCGAGATACCTTCCTTTTTGACTTTGTTTGTTGATCAATTGTGCTATTTCCGGTTGATAGCCAGCGAAGTTGATAAACCAATCCGATTCGTTTTCTGTTTTGCCAACCAGACTTCCATCTGCATTACGAAATACCAGGGCAAGCTGTTTTGCTGCCACTGTTTCATCCACCCCAAAAAAACTACGGATAGGAATACCAACCCGATAGAGGCCGGCTCCCATCGGAATCATTTTTGTCTTTTCGTCAGGCTTGCCCCATTCGCCAACAACAAATTTCCAGTCGCTCCCGTCAAGGCTGCGATCGGTGATCAATCCGGCATGGAAATATACAGCTCCTTCATGATTTTTCAGTGCCTGATTGCCTTGATTGGCATCAAAAATGATGAGCAATGTATCCGTGATGTCAGGTTGTTCCGGAAAAGTCCTTACCATTTGGGCATAACTTAGCCCGGGCATCATTGCCAGAAATATTACTGTGATGAACAGTAGCATTTTTGTTCGCATAGTCATATTTTATTTGTTTTGTTTTAGTTCAATCACACGGCTATCCATAGCCGGAATACTGATCTCGTCCAATTGCTCGAACCAGGTGCGATGCAGCAGGTCAGTGCCATTGTCAAATCCTTTCATATTCTCTGCAAAACGGGCTGTTTTTATTGTTTTTTCCTGGTTGTTGTTATTCAAAACAATCATGATAGTTTGTTTTTCATCATAGCGAAAATACACATAAACTCCATCTTCGGGGATGTAGTGCGTCATCCTGCCATTTTGGAGTGCAGGAGTGTTTTTTCGGTAGTGTAACAGGGCTCTGAAATGGTTCCATAATTCGTTTTCATCCGGGCTGCGTCCTTCAGCAGTAAAGGCATTTTTGCTGTCACCTGGCCAGCCTCCGGCAAAATCGTTACGCATCTGCCCGTGGCCTTTATGTTCCAATCCGGGGGTGCCAAGCTCGTTGCCGTAATAAAGTTGCGGAACACCACGTATGGTAAGCAAGAAAGTAGCTGCCAGTTTCTGTTTGTTAATGGCTTCGCCCAAAGTGGTGGCAATGCGATCCATATCGTGATTATCAAGGAAATTCATGATAGTATTTGGGTCGCCATAAACAAAGTCCATACTGAGTGATTCGTATAGTGCGTTAACACCTGTACTCCAGCCATTTGCCTCGTTAAAGGCACGGCTAATGGCAGATTTCAAAGGGAAATCCATCACATAATTCAGGTGGGAATTAAATCCGTCAAAATTATGTTTTTGGTCGTGCCAGTAGGCGACCATCGGGCCGCTATTGAGCCATACCTCGCCAACAACCGAAAAATCGGGATATTCAGTTCGGATTCGTAGCATCCATTCCTGCATAAATTCCTTGAAGGAATAGGGATAGGTGTCCATTCGGATGCCATTTAAATCGGCATATTCAATCCACCAGATGCTGTTTTGTATCAGATAATTGGATACAAAAGGATTGCGTTGATTCAGGTCGGCCATGGTCACATCAAACCATCCCCGAAGCATTTTGTCCTGGTCGGCCTCAGAAGCATAGGGATCGGTGAGTGTACCACCCCGATAGTTGGAGCGCGTAAACTCAGGCCATTGATTTACCCAGTCGCTCATTGGCAGGTCATTAGTCCATTTATGTCCTGTTCCATAATGGTTGAAAACCATATCCTTGATGATTTTCAGGTCTTTTTTATGAGCTTTTTCAACCAGCTCGAGGTATTTTTCATTTCCGCCCAGGCGGGGATCCACCTGATAAAAATCAGTGATAGCATAACCATGATAACTGTTTGCCGGCATATTGTTTTCGAGCACCGGATTGAGCCACAGGGCTGTAACCCCCAGCTCATTAAAATAATCCAGCTTTTGGATAATACCTTCCAGATCGCCACCATGACGGCCATCCGGATTTTTACGATCGGCTTTCTCGAGCATCCCGGGAATGTCGTCATTAGCCGGGTTTCCGTTTGCAAAACGATCAGGCATCAGCAGGTAGATGGCATCAGCACTGGTGAAGCCCTGTCGCGAAGCCGAGCCCTGCTTTCTGGCTTTGAGCTCATAATTGACTGTATGAATCACTTTTCCCGATTTCAGAAAGCTAATTTCAAAAAAGCCTGCTTTTGCTGATTCGCTGACAGATAAATCCAAAAAAAGATAGTTCGGATTCTCGACCGCCGAAACACGTTCCAGTTTCACACCTTCTGCCTTGAGTTGCACACGGGTTTCGCCTATGTTTTTTCCGTGAACCATCAGTTGCAGTTCAGCGTTTTGCATTCCGACCCACCAAAAAGGCGGTTCGATATTGATTTGTTCGGTCTTTTTTTGTGCAAAGGCAGATGAACCCAATAAAAGAAACACAAGTAAGGCAAGTACTGATAAAATTGATCCGATTTTTTTCATGTAATTATTTAGTGTTAATTGTTCAGGCAATAGAAAAGCAGACGATTTGTGTGTAAAGTTAAGCTTAAAATGAAAAAGGTGGCTTTTTGTCTGTTAATAAAAAACTGTTGTAGGTTGAGTTAAAATCAGGCTTGTTGCTGGTAAAAGTCCGGTCTTTAGCAGTTTTGCATGATGCCAGAGACCGGATTATTTAAAACCGGTCACTTATAACGAATACGTTTTTTTATCCGAAACCGTTTGCAGACGGATAAGCTGTCATTCTGTTTGAAAATCAAAGGAGAGCTGACCGAATTGTCTTAATTTTGCTAAGAGTAAATCCTTCACCTAATTATCTGGATATGAACACAAAAGGAGTAATAGTAGCACTTTGGAATCAAATCTATCCAAATGCAGACAACAAGCTTTTGGATGATTTTTTTAAAGAGTTGGAGGTTTATAGCAGGGCTGCAAATGAATCAAATCCGTATTGGTACAAGGATGCTGTAGTTTATTCCCTCTACGTTGATCTTTTTAACAAAGATTTTAATGGCCTGATCGAAAAGCTTGATTATATCCGGTCGTTGGGCGTAAATACGTTGTGGCTGCTTCCCATCCTGGATTCTCCTATGCGGGACGGAGGTTTTGATATTCGTAATTACGACAAGATCCGGCATGAGCTATTGGGGCTACCCGAAAATCATACAAAACAAGAACAGGAAGAGGTATTTGGCAGATTTCTTCAGGAGGCTCATAGCAGAGAATTGCGTGTGATTTTTGATGTTGCTCTTAATCACATCTCCGAAACGCATCCCTGGTTTCGGCAGGCAATAACTTCCGAAGATAACCCTTATCGGGAGTATTTTATCTGGTCAAAAGATACCTCCCTTTACAAGGATGCCCGCATCATCTTTAAAGGAATGGAAACCAGCAACTGGGAAAAATTGGGCGGCTGGTTTTTCTTCCATCGCTTTTTCAATTTTCAGCCCGACCTCAATTACCGCAATCCCAAAGTTTTGATCGATATGCTGCGTAACTTCTTATATTGGCAGCAGTTAGGCGTTGATGGTTTCAGGGCAGATGCCATCCCTTATGTCTGGAAAGAAGAAGGTACGAATTGCGAAAACCTGCCCCAAACACATTTGATACTCAAGATTTTCAGAGCCGTGCTCGACCATGTGAGGCCTGGCACACTGCTACTGGCCGAGGCATGTCAGAAACCCAACAAAGTAGTGGAGTATATGGGAGATGGCGACGAATGCCATGCAGCCTATCATTTCCCGCTCATGCCAATGTTTTTCAAAGCCATAGCCAGTCAGCAGGCTGCTCCCATCACTCAGATACTTGATACAGAAGTGACCCCCGTGATTCCTGACAATGCGCAATGGTTCACCTTTCTGCGCTGCCATGATGAATTGAGTCTGGAGCTGGTGTATGTTTCCGAAGCAGACAGAAAATACATCCACGATAATTATTGCCTGCAACCAGAATGGGATTTTCGCCAGGGCGAAGGCATCTCAGCTCGTTTGGCCAATCTTTTTCAATTTGATGAACGAAAGATAGGGCTGGCCTATTCAATGATGCTCACCCTTCCGGGTACGCCTGTGATTTATTATGGCGATGAGTTTGGCAAAGAAAACGACCAGCATTACTACAACGAAATGATTAAGCTTGCCGGCAAAGACGATACCCGTTTTTTGGTGCGTGGCAAGATAAACTGGCCACTGCGCGAGGCACAGCTGAATGATCCTTCCACCTTTCAGTATCGGGTATTTCATCGCATCCAGAAGATGTTGGAAATTAGGAGCCAAACCGGTGTTTTTGGACGAGGAAGCATCGATTTTATCGCTATCCAAACCGGCGAGTCGGGTGCAAATCAGGCCTTGTTGGCCTATGAGCGAAGCCTGGGTAAGCAACGAATTGTTGTTTTACAAAATCTATCGGCCAAACCCCAGCTGGCTATGCTCAATGAATATGGCCAAACAGGAATTGACCTTCTGCAAGATAAAATCCTTGACTTGCAAGAAATTGTGATGAAACCGTATGCCTATCACTGGATCAAAATTGACTAACCCCTGAATTCAACATTTTTATATGACCTCCCCTAAATATTTTGACGCTGTAATATTCGATCTGGACGGTGTGATCACCAAAACAGCTTTGGCTCACAGTGCTGCCTGGAAGTTGATGTTTGATGAATTCCTGAAAACACATGCCGAAGAAACCGGAACTGCCTTTGTTCCTTTCAACCACAAAGATGACTACCTGCCTTTTGTGGATGGCAAACCACGCTACAAAGGTGTTGCCGATTTTCTGGCTTCGCGCGGGATTGAGCTTCCCTTTGGGGATCCAGACGACAGCCCTGAGATGCGGACCGTTTGCGGCCTTGGAAATCGTAAAAATGAAGCCTTTAATGCGGTACTCGATCGTGATGGCGTTGAAGTATATCCTTCAACGGTAGTGCTGATGGAGTCGCTTCGCAACAATGGTTATCGGGTAGGTGTGGCTTCTTCCAGCAAAAACTGTGAAGGAGTTTTACGTGCTGCCGGCCTTATGCATCTCGTTGAGACTCGTATTGATGGTATGGTGTCTGCCGGGCTGGGACTTAAAGGCAAGCCGGAAGCAGATATTTTTACCAAGGCTGCCGACAGATTGGGATGTGCTTACGATCGCAGCATTGTGGTTGAAGATGCCGTCTCGGGTGTTGCTGCCGGTAAAAATGGACGTTTTGGCTTGGTGCTGGGACTTGCCCGTGAAGAAAATGCCACCGAACTCTACGACAATGGAGCCGACTGGGTGGTTGAAGACCTTGAAGGAATTGACATAGAAACATTAAATCAGTGGTTTGCCAAGGATATGGAAGCCGACAGCTGGTCGATCACCTATCACGGCTATAACCCAACTAAGGAACGCTCGCGCGAAGCACTGCTGGCGGTTGGAAACGGTTATTTTTGCGTCCGCGGTGCGATGGAAGAAACCGATGCCAATGCCGTTAATTATCCTGGCACCTATATGGCTGGGATGTATAACCGATTGGTTACCAATATTTCCGGAAGAGATGTTGAAAATGAAGACTTTGTGAATCTTCCAAATTGGTTGACGGTTAGTTTTAAAATTGAGAATGATCCCTGGTTTAATCCTAACAAAGCGAAAATCCTTTCGATCACACGAAGAATTGATTTTAAAAAGGCACTTTTGAGTCGTGAGCTGGTTGTTGAAGACAAACAGGGCAGGCAAACGCTCATCAGAAGCAAAAGACTGGCAAGCCTGGATAACAGTCTGTTGGCCTCCCTTACGTATGAGTTGGAGCCTTTGAATTATTCGGCTGCTATTCAAATGCGTTCCGGGATTGATGGCACAGTGATAAATGCCGGTGTGGAAAGATATAAAACCTTGTCGTCCAAGCACCTGACACCAATCAATCAAGGTGTTGAAGCAGATAAACTATTTGTGCTGGTCAAAACAAATCAGTCCGGGCATCAGATAGCCGAAGTAGCCCGACACAGCCTATTTATTGATGAGGCTGCCATTGAGCCTGCTTTTCAGGCTGAAGTTTCAGATGCCAGTGCATTTATACATTACAGCATGATGCTTCAAAAGGGGCAAAAGCTTCGTTTGGAGAAAACAGTAGCCATTTGCAGCGATAAAGAGCATTTTGTAGATGATGCCCTTGCATCGGCTTTTTCGGCCATCAAACTGGCACCCGATTTCAAAAATTTGGAAGTTGAACACAGCAAACAATGGCAGAAGCTCTGGGATACGATTGACATAAAAATAGAAGGTGATCGCTGGTCGCAAAAGCTTATGAGGCTTCATTTGTATCATTTGCTTTGCTCGGTTTCGCCTTTCAACAAACATCTTGATGCCAGCATCACAGCCAGGGGCTTGCATGGCGAGGCATACCGCGGGCACATCTTCTGGGACGAGCTCTTCATCCTGCCGCTTTACGATCTGTATCTGCCTGAGGTAGCCAAATCGATGCTGATGTATCGCTATTGCAGACTGGAGGAAGCCCGAAAATATGCTGCTCAACACGGCTATCAGGGAGCAATGTTTCCCTGGCAAAGTGGCAGCGATGGCCGTGAGGAGACACAGGTTGTTCACCTCAATCCACTCACCGGAGAATGGGGCGATGACCATTCCTCCTTGCAACGGCATGTTTCTCTGGCAATAGCCTATAATGTTTGGGATTATTATTGGATCACGAACGATCTGAGTTTTTTAAAAAAATTTGGTGCTCAACTGATATTCGAAATCTGCCGCTTCTGGGCCAGCAAAGCGCATTACAACGAAAAAACAGCTCGTTATCATATCGATAAGGTGATGGGGCCGGATGAGTTTCATGAGCATTTGCCCGATAGTGAAAAGGGAGGCCTTACCGACAATGCCTACACCAATATCATGGCAGCTTGGCTCTTTGAAAAAGCAAAAGAGATAACCCATTTGATAGATGACCTTGCCTTGCTTGCCGGTAATTTTAGTGAGCAGGAAATAGACCACTGGCAGGAGATTGCTTCTAAGCTGAACCTGAATATCAACGAAGAAGGCATCATTGCACAATTTGATGGATATTTTGATTTACATGAGCTCGATTGGGAGGCTTACCGGAAAAAATATGGCAATATCTACCGCATGGATCGCATCCTGAAGGCGGAAGGAAAATCGCCTGACAACTATAAGGTTGCCAAACAAGCCGATACCCTGATGACTTTTTATAACCTGGATAAAATAGAAGTAGATCAGCTTCTTGAGAAAATGGGTTATGAGTTGCCGGCTGATTACCTCCAGAAAAATCTGGATTACTACATCCATCGTACTTCGCATGGATCAACACTTAGCCGGGTAGTACATGCCCGTCTGGCTGCCATATCAGGCAATCATAAGCTCAGTTGGTCGCTTTATCAGGATGCTTTGGCAAGCGACTTCAACGATATTCAGGGCGGCACCACTGGCGAAGGCATCCATGCCGGAGTGATGGCCGGAACAATTCTGATTGCCTTGAATACCTTTGCAGGTATCGACTATCGGGGCGAAATGCTTGCCATCCGGCCTGAACTGCCACAAGCCTGGAAGAGCATGAAGTTTGGGCTCACTTTTAAAGGCATACCTTATAGCTTCGAAATTATGCCACGACATTTGCGTATCAGAGCCAATAAATATGCTGTTGTTAACGTTCTGGATAAGCAAATCGAACTTCAGCCAAACGAATGGAAAGAAGTGAAGTATTAACCGCTAAAAGGAACAAATTATGCTGAACGACAGAATTACCGTAACGGCCAAGCACGAGCAGGCTGCTGATGTGGTGATAGAATACCTGGCTGATAAGTTAAGACCCAAGTTTATCATCACTATTGGTGGTGAAGTGGGGTCGGGTAAATCGACACTGGCTTATGCACTGGCACACAAATTTAAAAAACAGGGGGTGCGTAGCAAGATTGTTGATTTGGATGATTTTTACAAAATTTCTCCCCTCGAACGAAAAAGCTGGCGCAGGGCAAACGGAATAGAAAGCGTGGGACCTGATGAGTATGACTGGGGTAAGATTATCCATGTGATCAACGATTTTTACGAAAACAATGTGAGCGTAATGCCCTGTGTTGATCTTATTACCGATTATGTAGATGAAATCAGTACTAACTTCGAGGGGGTGGATATGATGATCATTAACGGATTGTATGCCACTAAGATAAGCCAGTCGGATCTGCGTATCTTTATCGAACTCACCTACGACGAAACGAAAGAAGCACAAATTTTTGGCGACAAAGAAGAAATGACAGCTTTCAGAAAACAGATCCTCGAACGCGAACATGAAATGGTTCAGGGACTCAAAAAAGGCTGCGATCTGTTTTTCGACTTCGATGCCCTGGTGGATAAATATCATTTATAAAAAACAAAGTAACAAGATACCGTATGTTAGGCGACGTATTACTTATTACCGAGAAACACCTAAAAGCCGGTGAGGCCATTATCGAGCATATCCTGAAGCACCGCAAACCGAAGATGATGATTGCCATCTCGGGCGAATCAGGCTCAGGAAAAACAGAACTGGCTCATGTGGTTGCCAAAGGCCTGCGCAAACATGGCATCATGGCCAAACCTTTGCATATTGATAATTATTACCGCATCCATCCGCTCGAACGAACCGAATGGCGCAAAAATAATGGCATTGATAAGGTTGTGGGGCCCGGCGAATATGATTGGGATACACTCAATAGAAACATCAAAGAGTTTAAGCAAGGTATAAGCTCCACAGGTCCTTGTGTTGATTTGGTAACAGAACAAATTGACCAGCTCACCACGGATTATAGCGGGATTGACATGCTGATCATCGACGGGCTTTATGCAATCAAGACTGACAATGTTGATGTACGGGTTTTTATTGAGCTTACCTACCACGAAACAAAAAAGGCACAAGTTGTCAGAGGCAAAGAACCGCAAAATGAATACCGGATGGCAGTGCTCGAAAAAGAGCATCAGGAAGTTCAGGCACTCAAGCCTTCTGCCGATATATTGATTGGAATGGACTACAGCTTCAGACTGGCAAAATAAAAACTATGGAAACTATCCGACACCTTTTTCGTATAGGCTATGGCCCTTCGAGCAGCCACACCATGGGGCCTTGCAGGGCAGCTACACGATTTAAAAATGAAAACCCTGAAGCCCAATCTTTTCAGGTTACACTTTTCGGTAGTTTGGCCGCCACAGGCAAAGGCCACCTCACTGATCGGGCCATCACCCAGGTGTTGGAACCAAAAAGCGTAGATTTTGTCTGGCAACCCAAAACATACCTGGAACGCCATCCCAATGCCCTGACTCTGGAAGCACTTAACGAAAAAAATGAAGTAATTACATCCAAAACTGCTTACAGCATTGGGGGAGGTGCTATTGTATGGGAAGGGGAGACGGAGGAATCCGAAATGATTTATCCGCATAGCACCATGGCCGACATCCTCAAATGGTGTAACCAGGAAGGCCGTACACTTTGGGAATATGTGCAATTGCACGAGCCACGCGAGACATTGGATCATCTGAAAGAGGTGTGGCAGGTAATGCAGAAAGCTGTGCAAAGAGGATTGGAGAATGAAGGTGTAATTCCGGGTGGCCTCAAGCTGGCGCGTAAAGCCTCTTCTTATTACATCAGAGCTCAAAGCCTGAAAGACTCACTCAAAAGCAGAAGTCTGGTGTTTGCTTATGCACTGGCGGTTTCAGAAGAAAATGCTTCTGGTGGGCAGGTTTCCACGGCTCCTACCTGCGGTTCGAGTGGTGTGCTTCCGGCAGTACTTTATCATGCAAAATATGCACATGGTTTTTCCGATGAAAAAATCCTGAAAGCCATTGCCACTGCAGGATTAATAGGTAACGTAGTAAAAACCAATGCCTCTATCTCCGGTGCCGAGGTGGGCTGTCAAGGAGAGGTGGGCACAGCCTGTGCCATGGCTTCGGCAGCTGTAAACCAGCTTTTTGGAGGTAGTCCGCAGCAGATTGAATATGCTGCCGAGATGGGATTAGAACATCATCTGGGACTAACCTGTGATCCCATCAACGGGCTGGTACAGGTTCCCTGCATCGAGCGCAATGCCCATGCCGCCGCACGCGCACTCGACTCGAATATGTTTGCCTTGCTTTCTGACGGAAAACACTTTGTTTCTTTTGATAAAGTGGTACGCACCATGAAAGTCACCGGCAAAGACCTGCCCAGCCTTTACAAGGAAACAGCAGAAGGTGGATTGGCGATTTTTGCGAAAAGAAGGGAGCCAAAAAAATTAAAAAATTCCTGAGTTCAACTTGGATTTTTAAATTGAGTTAAAACCTTACATCGCTTTTTAATTGGCCACCAGTTATTTACCCTAACTCACAATGGTTCACTAACAAAGTGCATTTTCTTAGTACTTTTGCAAGCCTAAATTCCAAAGGTTTTGATTTATCCGTCTAATTTTGAGGAAAAACTAGGTTTCGATCGCATTCGCCATTGGCTTATCAATCATTGTATCAGCCCAATGGGTCGAAGTCAGGTAGAAGAACTCAGTTTCGAAACAAGCTTGGAAGTGATCGCTGAGAAGCTAACACTGATCCAGGAGTTCCGAACGATGATGGAGAACGGACTTCCATTTCCGGTTCTCGATTACAGCGATTTGCGTGAGGAGCTGTATCATCTGCGAATTGAAGGGACTGTGATATCACAGGAAGTGCTCTTTGAACTCAAGCCTGGCCTAAACGCGCTGAGAGCCATCCTCAGATTTGCAAATTCTGAAAATGCCATTCGTTTCCCGGCCTTGAAAAGATTATGTGAAGGCATCATGCTGGAAGACAAAGTCTGGGCCGAATGCAATCGGCTCACCGACGACAAGGGCGATATTCCTGATTCGGCTTCTGCCGAGCTTGCCAATATTCGCAGGCAGATCAGGCAAAAATTAAATCAGATCGACCGACAGGTGAATCGCTTGCTTCAGGAAGCTAAAAAAGCCGGATGGGCCGATGCCGATGTGGAAGCAACAGTGCGCAATGGAAGAATGGTGATTCCTGTGAAGGCAGCCGATAAACGCAAGCTCAGGGGGTTCATCCATGATGAGTCTGCCACCGGCCAAACCGTTTACATCGAACCGGCTGATGTGCTCGAGACTAATAACGAAGTACGCGAGCTGGAATATGCCGAAAAGAGAGAAATCAACCGGATACTGGCTGCTTTTTCTCAGCTGATACGTCCTTTTACAAATGACTTGCTTGCCGGTTGGGAATTATTGGGAGCAATTGACCTCATCAGATCCAAATCGCTCATGGCAGCCGAGATGGAAGCCGTTATCCCACAACTGACTGATAAACCTCTGATCCATTGGAAACAATGTCGCCATCCTTTGCTTCAGCAAAAGTTGAAAAACATGCCTGAAAGCGCACGACAAACAGGAGAAAAGAAAAGTATTGTTCCCCTCGATCTTGATCTTGACGAACTACAACGTATTCTAGTGATATCAGGGCCAAACGCCGGTGGAAAGTCTGTATGCTTGAAAACCACCGGACTTGTTCAATACATGCTGCAGTGCGGCCTGGCAGTTCCGATGGAAAAAGATTCTGAGTGTGGGATTTTTAACAAGATTTTTATTGACATAGGCGACGAGCAATCGTTGGATAATGACTTAAGCACCTACAGTTCGCACTTGCTGAATATGAAGCATTACCTGGAGAATGCCGATCAGCATACACTTTTTTTGATTGATGAGTTTGGCACAGGCACGGAGCCCCAATTGGGTGGAGCCATTGCCGAGGCTGTTTTGGCTAAACTAAACAAAATGCAGGCTTTTGGTTTGATCACTACCCATTATGCCAATCTGAAGCTTTTTGCTGATGACCATCAGGGCGTAATTAACGGGGCTATGCTCTTCGATACCAAAAGGCTGGAACCGCTTTATATACTTCAAACAGGGAGGCCTGGAAGTTCATTTGCTTTTGAGATTGCCCGCAAAATTGGTTTCCCGAAAGGCATCCTTGAATCTGCCGGAACAATAGGTGGCAAGTCGCACCTCGACTTCGACCAACAACTGCAACAACTCGCGGTGGAAAAGAAAGCCCTAAATAAAAAGCAGGCAGAATTGCGTTTGGCAGATCAGCTGTTGAACGAAGTGATCGAAAAATACAAGCGGCAGCTTAAGCAATTGGAAGACCGGCGTAAGGAAATGCTGTCGCAGGCCGGCAGAGAGGCCAAGGCATTGATTGATAAAGCCAACAGACAAATAGAACTCACCATCAAAGAAATCCGTGAGTCGCAAGCCGATAAAGAAAAGACCAAAGCCCTTCGGCTTGAACTTAAAGCCTCACGCGACAAGCTGGGCGAGGAAGCAGAAACACTGGCAGAAAAACTCGCTGATGCAGAAGCAATGGAAGAAGCTGCCTGGCAAACCTCCGAGCTTAAAGCCGGCGATCTGGTTAGCATCGAAGAGATGGATATCACCGGTGAACTGATCTCTATCAGCGAGCATGAGGCAGTGGTTAGCTTTCATAGCGTGAAGTTACGCACTTCGCCCGAAAAACTTAACAAGCTGAGTAAGCGCGAGACCAGAAAGCAAATCCTGCAGCAGCGCAGATCGGGATCTTCAAGAAGCGTGACTTCCGACCTTAACGAAAAGGTGAGTAACTTCAAGCTTACCATCGATTTGAGAGGCAAGCGTGCCGAAGAAGCACTGGAGCTAACCGCCAAATACATTGATGAAGCCATTCTGCTGAGTGTGAAAGAGGTAAACATCCTTCACGGAAAGGGCAACGGCATCTTACGCAAATTAATCCGTGAGTTTCTCAGCAAACAAAAGGAAGTTGCGGCTTTTGAAGATGCTCCGACCGAAACAGGTGGAAATGGTGTAACGCGGGTAAGTTTAAAGTAATTATCCCGTCTTTTGTGCAATTGACGGTTTTGCTATTATGCAAAGCTTCACGGCCGTAAAATTTCAAATGTTCCATCCTGCTCCAGCTTAATAATCGTAGAAGCTTTGGGGATTTCAACCTCATCCTGATAGAGGCCAACAATATGATCTACAGCCAATTTTATTTTATCACTGATATGACTATAAATCAAAGGAGAAGCCTGCCCCGAGATATTAGCGGAGGTTGAAGTAATGGCTTTTCCCAGCCCTTGTATGATGGCAGTACAAAATTCGTTGGTAGTGATTCGAATGCAAACAGTTTTGTCGGCTGCAATCATATTTTTAGCCAGGTTTTGTGCTCCTGGGTAAACAATACTGAGTGGATTAGCAGCATTTCGGATCAGATCATATGCCAGTTCAGGCACTTTTTTTACGTATTGTGATAGGCGTACTTCGCTGTCAACCAAGGCTATAAGGCTCTTTTTTTCGACACGTTGTTTGATCTTATAAATTTTATCAACAGCTTTGGCATTGGTGGCATCGCATCCCAAACCCCAGATAGTATCTGTTGGATAAAGGATCACCTTGCCGGCTTTTAACGCCTCAACAGTCAGTTTCACCTCTTCATCATAAGTCCTCATAGGTGGTTTAATAATTGGTTAACAGAAATGGTTGTAGCACATCGAAAATGCTTTTTGGGGCAGCTTTGCCAGCCATGTAGTCCGCAAGGACGACAAGTCAGTTTTTCGGAAGTTTGAACAATAATTGATTTGCTCGAAAGCGGACCAAAACCAAAATCGGGAACTGTGGAGCAATAAATAGCCGTAACCGGTGCATCCATTGCACTGCACAGATGCATGGGAGCTGAATCATTTACAAAATTCATCTTAGCATGACGCATCAGTGCGGCCGATTCGAGTAGGCTGAGTTTACCCGCCAGGTTCATGCAGTTGGCATGTCCCGAGCCTGAAATAATACGGTTGCATAAGTCTTTATCTGCCGCACTGCCTAGCAGATAAACATATAGTTCGGGGTCGAGCTGCTGCATGAATTGCACCCACTTTTCTTCTGGAAATTGCTTGGTAAACCACAAAGAGGCCGGAGCGATACAAATGAAAGCCTTGGTTTTGTAAGCCGAAACTTTTGCATAGTCTGCTTTTGACGGATATAAGGCGGGTTTGGCAGGCTGGCCATCTGTTATGGAAACAATAAGATTTTGATTGCGCCTTGTCTCGTGAACCTCTTTTCCTGGCCTGCCAATGAGGTGTTTAACGCTTTTGGTGTAAAACAGGCTGAACGGATTTTTGCTGAATCCAATTCGCATCGGTGCTTTACTCAGGCTCGTGATGAGGCCTGTAGCAGCGAAGCGCTGTAAATTAATGACGAGATCAAAACGGCTGGCCCTGATTTCATGGATTAGTTGCCGAAGCTTCTCGTATTTTTTCTCTTTCTTATCCCAAATCCAAAGCCTGCCCAGGTAGGGATGGCCTGCGAAAAGCCCTTCATATCCTTTTTTGATTAAAAAATCCAACCTGGATTCAGGATAGTGGTGGTGCAATTTTTCGAGCAGGGCAGTGGCTAAAATCACATCACCCAACGAAGCAGTTTGTATGACAAGAATTCGTTTAAACATGCAGATAGTTTAACCAGCAAAAGTAGTTACTTTCGTTGATCATTTCAAAACAGCAGATTGAAATTGAATTTATTGTCACGGCTTTAAGTTGGACCGTATTAATCGGTTTTTTTATCTGCTTGTTCAAGTAAAAGTTTCATAATCATAAAAATCAGTTATTTTTGTAATCTTTGCTGAGTTTAGCTGCTTAAAATTTTTAATCCATCCAATTCTTTCAGCAGGTTGATGAACAATTTTAAATTATTCGGTTTCTCAATTTTTTTCGTCATAGGGTTGGCGTTTTTCCCTTTCCCTGAATCGGTTGCACAAAATCAGGGGATGATCCATGACAGCATTTTTATTCCCACTAAAGCAGCTTATCAATCAGACAGCTTGAGGATAATTGATTTACTTGAGGAAGCCAGACTTGTCCGTAAAGCTGACGATCTGATAAGTCATGGGCATAAGGCTGATTCATTGATTCAAGTGGCTAAACAACTGGCATGGCAAGGACAGCTTGCCCCGGTACTTCTACAGAAAATGGATGCGATAGGGGTGTATGAGCGTAACCAGGCCATGTATCACGAAGCCTTATTCTGGCATAAGACAGAATTAAGTATTGCTGATTCACTTATGTTGCCACGGGCTCGTTTGCGTGCCCTCAACAACCTGGGTGTTGTTCATCGACGAATGGACGATTATCGCGTAGCCAGTGATTATCACCTCAGGGCTATGGCCTTGGCCGAAGAACTGGACGACGACAGAAGTTATCTGGTTGCTTCTAATGGTTTGGGAAACATCCAATATATGCTGGGGAATTATCAGGAGGCTCTGCGCAGGTTCAGAGAAGGCCTGGCGATTGAGCAGCAACTGAATAACCTGGTGGGGGTGGCAATCAATCTGAATAATATTGGGAATGTCTTTTTTAAGCAAAACGATTTTGATAAAGCACTTGAGTATTACCTGCTTTCGTTAGAGGTAAACCGAGAGGCAGGTTCCTCCAAGGGAGTTGCCATTTGTTACAACGATTTGGGCAATGTATATCGCGAGCGACAGCAATTTAGCAAAGCGCTAAACTATTATTTGTTAGGCCTGGATATCAATAAGTCGATAGGCGACCTGAACTACCTGGCCCAGAGCAATATCAATGTTGGAGCATTATATCTCGAGATGGGCGAACCCGAAAAAGCCCTGCCTTATATCAATGAAGGACTGCAACTGGCCAAAGAAACTAATGCCCTGATCACCTATAAGAGAGCCATCGACCTGATGTACACTTACCACAAAAACAAAGGCCACTACAAGCAAGCCATTGCTTATATGGAGGAATCGAACAAAATCAATGATAGCATTTTAGGTAACAATCTGAGGCTTACTGTCATCCAGATGCAAACGCTTTTTGACAGGGAGCGAAGCGAAAGCCAGATCGCACTTTTGCAGCATCAGAAAGAATTGGCCGATCTGCGGATGAAAGATCAACGGCTGGTTAATCTCATTTATAATTCAGGACTGATATTATTGATGTTGACACTGCTTATCGGGATTTATTTAATGCACATTAAAACCAAATCGAACAAACTGCTGCGCAAACAAAAGACCGAAATTGAACATGCACAGGCCGAATTAAAAGTGTATGCGGATAAGTTGCTGCAAGCCAAAGATGAAGCCGAACATCACAGCAAGCTCAAAAGTCAGTTTCTGGCTAATATGAGTCATGAAATCCGTACACCAATGAATTCTATAATCGGATTTGCTGATATACTTCACAAATTGATTGATAATAGTCAGCACCGTACTTTTTTGGAAGCTATCCGAAACTCTGGCCAGAGCCTGATCATGCTGATTAATGATATACTCGACCTGTCGAAAATTGAGGCCGATAAAATGATCATCGACAGTGGCCCTCTTAATCTGCGAGTGCTTGCCAACGAAATCAAACAGCTTTTTTCACTCCAGTTGCGCGAAAAACAATTGAACTTTCAGTTGCAGCTCGACGAGGCCCTTCCTGATGAGGTATTTTTAAGCGAGGTACGTCTGAGGCAAATACTCTTTAATCTGATTGGTAATGCTATAAAATTTAGCGATCAGGGAAGTATAGGGCTGAGGATATTTGCAACTGAGAGTACTAATAAAAAGGAGTTGATCGATTTGCATATCGTGATTTCGGATACCGGTATCGGGATCGACAAGGAGGATCAGGATAAAATTTTTGAAGCCTTTTACCAACATCCTTCCCATGCTGCCAACCTGAAAGGAACAGGGCTGGGCCTTGCCATTACACAGCGGTTGGTTAAAGCCATGAATGGAAGTATCAACCTGGAAAGTCAGATTGGTGTTGGGACGGTCTTTTCAATTTGTTTTAAGGACGTAAAGCCCATACAGTTGGCAATTGAGCCATCCGACTATTTTAATGAAGTGAGGTATAATGAAGTTGCTTTAAGCAATGTAAATGCGCACAAAATTTTGCTTCTCACTCAAAATCCGGTTAAGCATCACCTGATAGATGAGATTGCCGACCAAACAGGATATGATATGATGCTTGCAAAAGGGAGTGACGAATTCATGGAATTGTTTGGCACACACCACCCACATTGTCTGATAATCGATCCGGAAGAAGCGATCAACCCACTCAAAAAAGGACTCTTTATCATCATGCGCGAACGCAATCTGCAATTGATTTATATTGATGAGTTAAGCCCTTCGCAGCAACAGCAATATCCTGATGGTGTAGTGTTCAAACTGCCTGATCAGCAGGACTTACTCAAGCATTTTCTGATAAAGTTACATAACGAAATATTAACAAATGACTTGCCCGATGACCAGTTGATTTTGCAGGAAAATATCGAACTAAGTCCGGTTTTCGAAAAAGTACATCATTTATGGTTAAAAGCACTTGGAAGCAATGTAGTAGGTGATGCGCAACAATTAGCCATCGAATGTATTAATGTGGCAGATGAGAATAAATTAAAGGAGCTGTATCATTATGGAAAAAGCCTGGAAGCAGCTGTCGAAAATTTTGATGTTGAACAGATCAGTCGTCTGCTTCGGCAATTTCAAAACCTTAAAGTTATTGAAACTAAAGGTTAAAATAATACCAAACAAAAGCTGATCATTCAAAAAAAACCAATCATTATGAAAAAAAAACCAGTTTTGGAAAGACTGCTTATTGTTGATGATTTACCAAAAAACATTCAGGTGCTTGGCAAATTGCTTTCCGGGCCTAACCGGCAAATCGCTTACGCGCTGTCGGGCAGTGAAGCCCTAAAACTTACTTCCGAGAATATTTTCGACTTGATTTTACTTGATATTATGATGCCCGGGATGGATGGTTTTGAAGTATGTGCCAAACTTAAAAAAGAGAAAAAGACTGCTGATATTCCCATCATCTTTCTAACGGCTAAAACTGAAGCCGAGGAGATTGTAAAAGGATTTGAGTGCGGTGCCAACGACTACATCACCAAGCCTTTCAATGCCTCAGAATTGCAGGCACGGGTTACAACACAGCTTGAGCTGATACGCAACAAAAGACAACTGCAGGAACTGAATCAAAGCCTCGAAGAAAAGGTGGCCCATCGCACCCTCGAACTGCAACAAGCAAACAAACAGCTGGCACAGCTCGAAAAGGCCAAAAGCGATTTTTTAACCATCATCAGCCACGAACTCCGTACCCCACTTAACGGAATCATCGGAATAACTTCCTTACTTAAACAAAGCATAGCCGATGAGGAGCAAAAGGAATACCTCGATTATCTGAATACCTCTTCCGAACGCCTTGTCAGATTTGCCGAAACTGCCTTGTTGATAACATCGCTTCAATTTAATAATCAACAGATTGAACTTTTTGATATTGACCTGGAAAACCTTTTTGAAATGGTGGTTTACGAACTCCAGTCTTCACTGGACGAAAAGGAAATCAAGGTGGAGATCAACATAAGTAAAGATGCCAGGATAGTGAAAGCGGATGCCGATTTGCTCCAGAAAAGTATATGTATCCTGATCGAAAATGCCATTTCACACCTTCCAACAGGAGGAAAAATATGGCTTTCCAGTAGTTTGGAGAACCATTCGATCTGCCTCGAAGTGCGTGACGATGGTAAGGGCTTTTCGGAAGAGGTGTTCAGCCGATTGCGAAACTTTTTAAGACAGGAACATATCACTATCGAACAGGGTTTTGGTCTTTCGCTGGCCGCCGTTAAGCTGATCATCAGAGCACACAATGGGAACGTAATACTTAAAAATGCTGATGAAGGTGGTGCTGTAGTACAGTTGCATTTTAATTGTTAAGCTTCAGCTCATCATATTTTGGTGGCTACCAGGCCTGCATCAACTTAAACTTTCTTTTGTATCTTCGCCCAATTAAAAAAAACTTAAAACAGATGAAATTACTCGAAGGTAAGGTAGCCCTCATAACAGGCGGCTCCCGTGGAATAGGAAAAGCTCTTGCAATGCGGTTTGCAGCCGAAGGTGCTGCTATTGCTTTTTCTGATCTCAGAAGAGATGAAATCATGGAGCAAACAGAAAAAGAATTGCTTGGTATGGGTATCCAGGCAAAAGGTTATGGTTCCAATGCAGCTTCATTTGATGATAGCATTAAACTTGCCGATGCGGTACTTGCTGATTTCGGCCGGATAGACGTGCTGATCAACAATGCCGGCATCACCCGCGATAACCTGCTTATGCGTATGAGTGAGCAGGATTGGGATATGGTGCTTACCGTCAACCTGAAATCTGTTTTCAACCTTACAAAGGCAGTTCAATCTGTTATGCTTAAGCAGCGTAATGGATCCATAATTAATATGAGCTCTGTGGTCGGTGTAAATGGTAATAAAGGCCAGTCAAATTATGCCGCATCAAAAGCGGGAATGATAGGCTTTACCAAATCCATTGCTGCCGAGCTGGGTAGCCGCAATGTTCGTTGTAATGCGATTGCACCAGGCTTTATCGAAACAGAAATGACCCATAAACTTCCGGATGATGTACGCACACAATGGATTTCAACAATCCCGTTGCGAAGAAGCGGAAAACCGGAAGATGTGGCTGATGTAGCTGTATTTTTGGCATCCGATCTTTCAGCTTATGTAACTGGTCAGGTGATTAGTGTTTGTGGTGGCATGAGTATGTAAACCTGGTAAATTGCCGGTTAGATCAGCAACAATTTGAAATTGAGAATATAAACCGGTTACTATGAATTTTCCTGTTTTTCTGGAATACCCGGGCTGGTTGATTATCCCAATATTGATCACAGCAGCCGCAATAGCTGCTTTGCTGTATTGGAGAAACAAAACGCTTCCTTATCCGAAGTGGCTCAAAGCTTTGTTGGCAGTTCTCCGATTATTGGTGATTTTTGTGCTGGGATTGCTGCTGTTAAAACCCTATCTGCTTCAACGGGTCAAAAATGTTGAGTCTCCGGTAATTGTGCTGGCACACGATAATTCAGCTTCCATCGTATCGGCTAACGACTCAGGCTATTATAGGAATGCTTATCTCGATAAGCTTGATTCTGTTTACAAACAGATAAGCCGTGATTTTATCGTTGATACACTCTTGTTTGGTCAGGCAATTTCTCAGGCTTCGGCACCACGATTCAATGAAAACCGAACCAATATCGCAGCTGTTTTTTCTCACCTGCGTAAATCCTATTTCAGGCGTAATCTGGGTGCTGTAGTGCTTTTTTCGGATGGGATTTATAATGCCGGTTTTCAGCCGGAGCTTGCAGCTGCTGATTTCCCTTTTAAAACTCATACCCTTGCCCTGGGCGACACCCTTATGCATCCCGATCTGGCGGTTTTTGATATCCGGTTTAACCGACAGGTGATCAAAGGATCGCTTTTTCCGGTTGAGCTTACCATCAGAGCGTACAATGCAATGCGTAAAAATGTGGTAGTATCACTTTGGATGGATGACGAAAAAATTGGTGAGCAGAACTTCATACCTGGCTCTAACCGGTATTCACGCACTCTGAATTTTCAGGCACAAGCAGATGAAGCAGGGTTTAAGAATATGGAAGTTCGTATTGAACAGCTTGATGAGGAGTACAATACAACGAATAATATAAAACAGTTCTTTGTTGAAGTAATCGAGAAAAAGCAAAGCATCCTGGTGATAGCAAAAGCCCCTCATCCCGATTTAGGAGCCATTCAGGCAGCCTTGGGCGATCAATATCAGCTGGAATTTAACTATACTACTACCAAACTTAATGGTGATGCCGGTGTGTATGATCTGCTCGTTTTACATCAAATGCCGAACGCAACAGATAATCACAGGCTGCTTCAAAATTTCTTATCTGAACGACCGCAAATGCCTGTGTTGTGGATTATAGGGCAGCACACAAACCTGAGCCTTTTTAATGAGTTGCAGCAGTTAGCTAAGATTTTCACATCCTCCAATGATTGGATTCAGGTAAATGCCGGGTTCAATCAAAATTTTACAGCCTTTAATGCAGATGCCCAAATGGCAGAGCAACTCAGCCAGTGGCCTCCCTTAAATCTTCCTTACGCAGAGCTGGAGCTGATGTCGCAGGCCGAGATATTGTTTTTTCAAAGGATCAGAGGTGTTGATACAAACCGGCCGCTAGTGTTTTTTGGTCGTGATGGCGACCGGAAAAGCGGATTGATTTTTGGCACCGGAGTGTGGGGATGGCGTATGCAGGATTACAGGCATTATCAAACACATAATCATTTTGACAACCTGCTGCAGCAGATCATCCGATATGTTGTTATTCAAAATGATAACAGCTTGCTCAAAGTATTTGCCGAAGCAACATACACCAGCGGTAGTCCCGTTTTGATCAAAGCTGAGTTGCGAAACAAAAGCGGTGAATTGATCCACGATATTCCACTGGAAGCGCAACTGATTAATGAACAGAATGGAAGGACGTATGCGTTTGAGCTGATGCAGGATCCTCCTTTCTACACTTTGAATGCAGGGCATTTAAGTGAAGGAGTATATACTTTCACGGTTTCAGGAGTTTTGGGCGATGAAAAGCTCGAAGCGCGGGGTCGCTTTATTGTTGAAAGTACCAGCATCGAAAGCAGCACACTTGTTGCTAACTGGAATTTATTACAACATATAGCGGAGCAAACAGGAGGAAATTTCTATACGGTTTCAGAAATGGATCAACTAATCAATGATTTAGCTTCGGATGAAAGCCTGGTGAGTGTGGCGCGCTATGAAAATTTCTTTGATGCGCTGATTAATTTTCGCTTGTTGTTTGGTTTGCTGGTCGCTTTACTTGCCGCTGAATGGTTTTTGCGAAAGTTTTATGGTTCGTATTAAAGTCTTGAAGATATTTGATCAGGACTAAAGTGTGTAGTGGGGTATTATAAAATTTTTTTACTTTCGACTATTGCTTACAATTGGTTCAAATTTTCTTTAACTTTTAATAATTGAGCCCACTCCGAATAGTCAAAAAACTGCTGAATTTTAGCTTTTTGACCCCTGCCCCCTAAAAGGGGAAAGCTAAAAATCAGCAGTTTAAGAAAGTCCCCCTTGGGGGATTTAGGGGCAAATTGATTTTTTTCGGAGCGGACTCAATAATTATTTTTCCTAAAGAAAGTTGGGAAGGATTTCACAATGATTTCTATGTCTTTAATTGGAGATGCAATCATTGCGTATTGGTTGTCGAGGTTGATTCTGTTTTCTTCTGATCGGAAACGATCGGGATGAATTTGCCACATGCCTGTTATTCCGGCAGGTGCCAAAAAACGATACGACCACTGATCGGTAGTTAGTTTTTCTGCTTCATACAGGGGCAGCGGCCGATTGCCAACAATAGACATATCACCTTTTAATACGTTGAAAAACTGTGGCAGCTCGTCAAGATTAAAACGGCGTATTATCTTCCCAACACGGGTTACACGAGGGTCATCCTTCATCTTAAAAAAAGCCGTATTTCTGTTTTTGCGCCTTTTCAACTCAAGATACCAGTTCTCGCAAATCTCAGTTCCGTCAATATATAAAAGTGGAGAACAACTTTTGCCCAGTCTTTCGCATTCCGGACAGCTTTCTTCATTACCTGGTTGCTGATGTTGTTTGTTGATCAGGTATAAGTTAAGCTCTGAGAGTTGATTTCGTTCTTCTTCGGCATTGATCCGCATCGACCTGAACTTGTAAAACCTGAAAATGTCGTATCCTGTGCCTACACGCTCCGAAACGTAAAGCACAGGACCTTTCGATTCCAGTTTTATCAATAGGGCAATCAACAATATTAGAGGTGAGGTTATCGCAATCGCCAACGCCGAAAATATGATATCAAACAGCCTCTTCCCGAAACCAATTCGATACTGCTCAAAAGATTCCCTCTCAGGAAAAATAATTTTACTCATTTGAATCGTATTTATACCTGGTTTATTACTGATTAGCTAGTTGGCCAGGATAAAACGGTTGAATTGGTCGCAAATATAAATGAATTTCTTTCAAAAAGACCTTCAACAGTAAATCTCCTTTAATTTTCTTCCGGCAAATTCCTGATTTATAAATTCCGCTTCCTGATGATCCAATAGCTTATACCCAGAAATAAGAGTGTATAAAGCAGCACTACTATTAAATCTTGATATTCGATATAAGTTTTAAAGTTGAGCCCAAAGAGTTGCATCAAACTCGAATTGGGTACATCAATCATACTTCCAATACGTTTAAATGGCAGGTTAATGGCCACAACTTCAGGCACATAAAAACGTATAATGGGTTCGATAACATAGTAGGCAACTAAAAAAGTAACGATGCTTAACCCACTTCTTCGAAGCATGGTAACGATCAGCAGAGCAAAACTCAGGAATGCTGTTATTTCCAGTGCATAAGCAGCTATGAAATAACTCTTGTCAGCAATGCTGATCAGGCTAAGGTCTGTCGAATGTAAAAAACCCTGAATCAATACCCACATGGCAAGGATCAATACCGAAAACAAAACCAATGCCAGTATGATAAGGCCTTGCGTAACAAAGTATTCTCCACGACTTAAACCCATCATGATTTGTAATCTGTTTGTACGGTACGAATATTCTGCGGCAACAAATACAATGAGTATAAGGGCTGGAAAAACTTTTAAAAATCCTGCCAGATAACTGAGATTATGCCAGACGTATGGAAACTGATAAAGGGAGAAATCTGGAATTGGGATAGGGGAGTTTCTGCTTGCGTCTCCTGCGATTTTGTTTACAAAGGATTCTACACCAAACAACATACCGCTGAGGCTCAACACATATAACGACAGCATGATCCAAAATACCCTGCTTTTGAAAAGCTTTCTGAATGTAATCAATCCTAATCTTTTCATGCCTGTTGTTTTAATAGTTCCAGAAAATGTGTTTCGAGGGATTTCTTTGTGGTGTTCAAATGATTTACACGCACGCCCTTTCCGATCAGATAGGCATTCAAATCGGCGGGGGTATATGCTTTTTCAAGTTGAACCTTTAGTAACCCATTGCGTTGTTCGTGCAAATGAGCCCAGGCGCACGATTGAATTTCTTTTTCAAGTAAGTCTGTATCCTCAGCCGATACCTCCAGCAAAATGCCGTCGTTTCCAATAGCTTCTACACTTCCGGAATACAAACAGACGCCTTTTTGCATAACAGCTACATGGGTGCATATTTTTTGCACTTCGTCAAGCAAATGACTGGCCAGGATAATGGTTTTGCCTTGTTTCGCGATCGACAGGATCATTGCCCTGATATCGGCAATTCCCTGGGGATCAAGGCCGTTGGTAGGTTCATCCAGGATCAGCACATCCGGATTCCCAATCATTGCAGCAGCAATGGCAAGTCGTTGTTTCATGCCTAGCGAGTAGGTTCTGAAAGCATCGTGTCTTCTTTCGAAAAGCCCTGTCATCCTGAGTAAGTCAGGAATTTCATCATAAGTGGTTTCTTTGATATCAGCAATGATTTTTAAGTTATCTTTCGCATTGAGGTAAGGATAAAATAAGGGTGTTTCCAGGATCGATCCGATGCGTTTGAGAATGGCAGGCGAAAGTGGTTGACCAAACCATTCAATGCTGCCCTGGTTGGGTTGGATCAGCCCCAAAATCATGCTTAGAGTTGTAGTTTTGCCCGAACCATTAGGGCCTAAGATGCCAAAAATCTGAGCTGTTTTAACCTCCAGTTGTAGTTTGTTCACAGCTTTTATTTTGCCAAATTGTTTTACGATACCATGAATGTTTAATACGGTTTCGGAGGGCATATTTTCAGTTTTCAATGGATTTGATTTTTAGGAGACGAAGGTAAAAGATTTTTATCATAAATCATTTATGTCGTGGCACGGGTGCGAATTGCTGTGTTGCAGTGCAGGCTTCATCTCGCTTGTTTGATGCCATTACTTCGCTGGGCAGTTAAAATTTTTGACTTACCTTTGTAGCGAAAAATTATTGATTTTCAGGCGAATTATTTCTTTTTAGCCTGAAGATCCATTTAAAAATTATACAAAATCTGGTTTAATGAAAGTAGGAACTAAAAAAGTTGTTTCACTCACTTACGAATTGCGTCATCAGGACGCTCAGGGCGAATTAATTCAAAAAGTAGAAAAAGACAGACCTTTTGTTTACCTTTTTGGTGTTGGTGGTTTGTTGCCAAAATTTGAAGAGAGTCTTAATGGCTTGGCTGTTGGTGACAAATTCAGTTTTAATCTTTCAGCCAACGAAGGTTATGGTCAGCCCAATGATGAGGCTGTTATTGATTTGGATAAGAAAATTTTTGAAGTAGATGGCAAGATTGATGAAGAATTGCTTCAAGTCGGGAATCAGATTACCATGCAGGATCAAAATGGCAATCCATTGGATGGTGTGGTAATGGAAATCTCGGATGATACTGTTAAAATGGATTTTAATCATCCGCTTGCCGGAATGGATCTGCATTTTTCGGGTGATATTCTTGAAGTTCGCGAAGCCACAGCCGAAGAGCTAAGTCACGGGCATGTGCACGGACCTCATGGTCACAACCACTAATAGCTGAATCGATAGACTTCTTAAGTATTTTAAAAACGTGTTTTAAAATCAGCGTTTGTATTTTTTACGCTTTTTTTGAAACACGTTTTTATTTGCGCTCCAGATCAGAAACACTGCCGGAACTTTGTGGAAATTAAATTGTTTTGTCTGCCATGCTGCCACAGGCAAAGTGATGATTTTTTCGTTGGATGTGCTTATTTCAGCCGCAACACACAATAAAGTATCAGCTTTGCAATGTTTGATGATGCGTTCAATCATGGCGTTGTTTCGGAAAGGCGTTTCAATAAAGATTTGAGTCTCGCCCGTGTTAAAAGATTGCTGTTCAAGTGATTTAAGACTTTGGACGGCTTCATTCTCGGGTATCGGCAAATAGCCATGAAAGCGAAAAGCCTGTCCGTTGAAACCCGAAGCCATCAAAGCCAGAATAATTGCATTGGGCCCGCTTAGTGGCACAACTTGTATTCCCCACTCATGGGCTTGTGCCACCACAGCTCCGCCCGGATCGGCAATGCAGGGCGTTCCGGCTTCCGACAAAAGGCCTCCGTCTTTTCCTTCAAGAAGTGGCTGAAGCAAGGAGCCGGTTTCGCGCGAATCAAAGTGTTTGTCGTGAATAACAAATTCAATCTCATCTATTGGTTTGGAAGATCCGGCCTTACTTATAAAACGTCTTGCAGTTCGCAGGTTTTCAACGATGAAGTAATCCAGTTTGCGTACCACTTCAATTGTTTGAGCCGGAATTGTTTGCTCAGGAGCGGTATCTCCAATGGGTGTTGGAATCAGATAAAGTGTTCCTTTATTTTTCATTGCCAGGGCAGTGCATTTAAATCTACATTTCCACCCGAAAAGATAATACCGGCTTTTTTTCCTTTCAGGTCAATTTTACCGGATAAGGCAACAGCCAAAGGCACGGCGGCACTGGGCTCGATGATTATCTTCATCCGCTCCCAAACCAAACGCATGGCTGCTATTATTTCGGTTTCGCCAATGGTGATGATCTCGTTAACGTGGTTGAGAATTATAGGGAAGGTGATACTGCCTAAGGAGGTTAAAAGTCCGTCGGCAATTGTTTCCGGGTTGATGCTTGGGACAAGGTTTCTGGTAGCGAACGACCTGTAAGCGTCATCAGCTCCTTTGGGTTCGCAACCAATAACTTTGGTGGTGGGAGACCAATATTTTGCTGACAAAGCTGTTCCACTGAGCAGCCCGCCACCGCCAACCGGACAAAAGATGTAATCGAGCTTTTCGGTTTGATGCAACAATTCCATCGCACAGCTGGCTTGTCCGGCAATGATGCGGTAATCATTGTAGGGATGAACAAAACTTGCACCGGTTTTGTCTATCACTTTTTCCAGAGTCGATTCGCGTGCTTCAAGTGTGGGTTCACAAAAAGTAATGATGCCGGCATAAGCTTTTACTGCATCAACTTTCACTTTGGGAGCTGTGCGTGGCATAACGATAAAAGCCTTGGCATTGAGTATTGTTGCTGCACGAGCAAGAGCCTGTGCATGATTGCCGCTCGAATGGGTGGCAACGCCGGCTTTTAGTTCATCTTTGCCGAGCAATAATAAAGTGTTGAATGCTCCGCGTGACTTAAAAGCTCCAGCCTTTTGAAAATTTTCGCATTTAAAGTAAAGACTTCCCTGAACCAATTGATTCAAATATGCTGACGACAGCACAGGAGTTTGATGTATGTAAGGGGCTATGCTGACGGCTGCCTGCGAGATGGTTCGCTTGTCAGGAATAGTTTCAGTTGTTAGCTGCATACAATAAGGCTTTTTCAGCAATTTTCTGACAGGCTTTTTCCATCAGCTCAAACACTTTTTCGCAGTCCTCAATACCACTGAGATAAGGATCCGGGATAACTTTGTTGGAGCCGGGCTCTATCACATTCATTAAGTAGTCAATTTTTTGCAGGTCAACTTCCTTACGTGCCAGGTCTTTCACATCGTTCATATTTTGTGTGTCCATCACATAGATGTGGTCAAAATGATCAAAATCGACTTTTCTGAAAAGACGGGCTTGTTTTTTGGAGATGTCGATACCATGGTTTGCCGCCACCTGCACTGCTCTCGGATCAGGTGGTTCGTTGATATGGAAGGATTCAAATCCGGCCGATTCAACCTTTCCTTTTAAAGCTTTTTCACGAAAAATCTTTTTTAAAATACCTTCTGCCATGGGTGAGCGGCAGATGTTTCCTAAACAAACAAAAAGTATATTCATAGTCTTGAAAATTTGTTTTAATCCGGAATTTTCTGTTGTAAAATTTCCTTTTTACACAGTATCCGTTTTTGGTTTTATCAGTACGAATATACTACATTTTTGAGGCTAATGCTGAATTTTTTTATTAATTTCGTTTACGTATCCTTCAAATTGTTTATCAGTTTCAATCAGGTTGCTTACTGTTTTACAGGCATGTAGAACAGTAGCGTGGTCTTTGTTGCCACAGTGTAGTCCGATGGTGGCTAAAGACGATTTGGTGTGCTTTTTCGAGAAGTACATGGCCAGCTGGCGTGCCTGAACAATTTCGCGTTTACGGGTTTTCGTATTGATTTGCTCAACAGGCAGGCCGAAGAAATCGCACACCACTTTTTGGATGTAATCAATTGAAATTTCGCGTGTTGTATTTTTTACGAATTTATCTATCATCTGCCGGGCAAGGTCGATGGTAATGGCTTTTTTGTTGAGCGAAGATTGTGCCACCAAAGATATCAGGGCACCTTCCATTTCGCGAACATTGGTAGTGATGTTATATGCCAGGTATTCAATCACTTCCTGTGGAATTTCGATGCCATCGTTGTATAATTTCCTTTTCAGGATGGCAATCCTGGTTTCCAGATCTGGAACTTGTAAATCAGCCGAAAGGCCCCATTTAAAGCGCGAAAGCAAGCGTGGTTCAAGCCCTTTTAGCTCAACCGGAGGTTTATCACTTGTGATAATTAACTGTTTGTTATTTTGATGGAGGTGATTAAAAATATGGAAAAATACATCCTGTGTTTTGTCTTTGCTGGCCAAAAACTGAATGTCATCAATGATCAACACATCGATCATCTGATAAAAATGCACAAAATCGTTTTGATTATTGTTGCGTGCCGATTGTATAAATTGACTTATAAATTGCTCTGTTTGAATGTATAAAACTGTTTTGTCGGGGTAATTGTTCTTTACCTGCAAGCCGATGGCATGAGCGAGATGTGTTTTGCCCAAACCTGTACCGCTAAAAATAAGCAGGGGGTTAAAGGCTGTTTTACCCGGATTTTCGGCAACGGCATATCCTGCGGATCTTGCCAAACGGTTACAGTCGCCTTCAACAAAATTATCGAAGGAATAACTTTCGACCAGCTGCGACTCAACTTTAATTTTTTTAAGTCCTGGAATAATAAAAGGATTGGGGATGTCTTTTGAGGTGCCTTTATTCAGGTCGAGCGGCATCGAAACGAGTGGGTTTTTTGTGTCTTTTTTGTTGCTGGTCGGAAATTTTATGGCGTAAGGTGTTCCGGCATCATAATTATCCATGATGATGCTGTATTCCAAACGGCCTTCTACGCCTAATTCTTTTTTAACCGTTTTTTTGAGTAAACTGATGTAATGCTCTTCGAGCCATTCATAAAAAAACTGACTGGGAACCTGAATTGTCAATACATTGTTCTCAAGCTTGATTGGTTTGATTGGTTCAAACCAGGTTTTGTAGCTTTGGCTGTGAACATTGTCCTTAATCACACTTAAACAATTGTCCCAAACATCGATGTGTCTTTTCTTCATCTAATTGATAATCAAACAGTTAATACAAAATTAACAACCGCACATTTCCGTCAAATCAGTAAACTACTGATTGTTATTGCTTTACAATTCGTTTGAGGAGCTGCTGATTTTTCAACAAATATGAGAGTAAAAAAGTGAAAAAAAAAATTAATTTGCCCTTGAAATATTATTTTTTTTGATGTAAATCAGCAGACTGATATCCGATAACGGAGAATAAATTTTTAACAGTCAGTCATCTAATTAGTTTCGAGAAATTTGATGTTCAAACCATACAAATTTTTAAACTTTTCTTCAATGCGATCTGCTTCACTTTTTCTGATCCGGATTTCAAAATAGCAGTTTAATTCAAATTTTGGATTATGTTGCTCCAGGTTTTCCTCCTTCATAATTCGCATCACTTCATTCATCAAGGGATATTCAAATTGAAGTGCATAATGACAGTCGATGGTCTTTTCAATAATTTCGCAATCTTCAAGGGCTTCACGAGCAGCTGATTTATAGGCGTTTATCAACCCGCTTACGCCCAATTTAGTGCCACCAAAATAGCGTACAACAACAATACAAACATTGGTCAGCTCTTTTGAGAGTATCTGATTGAGAATCGGCTTTCCGGCTGTTCCTGAAGGCTCTCCATCGTCGTTTGCCCTGAAAAATGATTTATCTGTCCCTATCATATAGGCATAGCAATGGTGGCGGGCATCGTGATAGCGTTTTTTAAGATTCTCAAGTTCCTGCTTCACGTCCTCCTCGCTGTACACCTTAAAAGCATGAGCAATAAACTTACTGCCTTTCTCTTTGTAGAGTCCTTCTCCGTTTTCGGATATTTCTTTATAAGTATCGTCCATTGTCAGTTATTTGCAATCATGATTATGGCTATTATGGCTATTCCGATTCCTGCCCAGTTTGTCTTACTCAGTTTTTCGCTAAAAAAGATCAAAGCAATCAAAGCCGTAAGCGCAACAACTCCGGCATTTCTCACAGGAAACAAAACAGAATTGTCATAGCAAGCCATACTTTTGAATAAAAAAAAGGTGGAACCAAAATTGATGAGTCCCAGTATAGATCCGGCAAGGATATTTCTAAATTTCAGTGCTTGATGTGTTTTTGTTAGGTTGAACAACAAAACTGAACTGCCAATTAATAATGCCACAAAAAAGATACTTGCCAGCAAAAGCAATAGGTCGTCTGTAACGTAGTAGTGCTCTGCTATTTTCATCATAAGATCATTAATTCCGGTGCCCAAAAATAAAAACAGTGGAAGTAAAATTACCTGCCACGAAAGCTTGAATTTATCATTTTTGTCCTTTCTTAATGCCATATATAATGCCAGCAATGCCAATAAAATCCCTAAAATTTTCACAATCGATCCTTGTTCAAAAAAAAGCAAGAAACCGGCTAAGGTTGGTATCACAACCGACATTTTGCTGGATACTGCTGTGATGGCAATACCGGCTTTTTGGCTCGAGAGTGCAAACAGAAAAAACACACCTATAAAAGCTCCACCAATCAAAAACGAAAACGGAAACCAGCTGGCATCTACAAAGCGGGCCAGTTTTATTTCGCCAGAGTAAACCAATAGTGCGGTAATACCGGCAACCAAATAATTAGTAACGATCGCCTGCAAATTATTAATTCCAAACTTTTTAAAGAGTTTGAAAACTACGAAAATCGCAGCAGAGAGTATGGTAGTGGCTAATAAATACAGCATTCTGGCGTGATGAAGTGCAAAGTTAGCTTATTCTTGCAGAAGCCAAAACTAATGCCACCTTCAGAAGTGATAGAAAGTGAAAACCAGTTAAAATACTTATTCAATTACAATTTCGTCAGCAAAAATCCAGGCGGGTTCGCCGGCTCCAATATGGCCTGGCGGACAAACTTTTCTGTTTTTGGCAAAAACTTTCACGTAGCGCGCATTTTGATCTTTCACGCTCATTTCAAACTCTTTCATCAAACTGCCAGCATGATAAACAGAAATGGTGTTCGCAATTCTCTCGGTTTTTTCAAATGTCTTTCCGTCCATCGAAAATTCAAGCTCAATCCATTCAGGCATAAAGATCCATGAGCGTTCGTCCTGTAAAAAACCAATTGAAACCTTGTCTATTTTTTGGGTTTTGCCCAGGTCAACTGTTGCTGACAAATCAATTCCATGATAGCCCTGCCACGATCCTGTCCTGAAATCGGCCTGACCTCTTTGTCGGTCAATCAATGCGATTTCTCCTCCGGCATGGTATTGCGGACTATATTGGGTGTGCAGCTCAATACTTCTTCCGGACGGAATACGGTAAAAATTAGCAGTAACTACTGTACTGGACTTTCCGTTCACCAAAGCATAAGCATTAATTGTAGTGGTTTTGTTCAGGCTTAAAATTTCTTTAAAAACACGGCTGTTAGAGTTTGGTTGGGTGTTATCGGTGGTGAAAAATATTTTGGCATCAGGATGTTGATGGATCATTTTTACTTCAATCTGATCGGTAAAGGTTTTTGAATCAGCCTGAATCAACGGAACGACTGTGAGCTGTTGACCATCGATTTTTTGTTTGGGTCGGGATTCGGGTGCAATACCAAAGTCATTTCCCGGTTCAGCACTCATAAAAAACTCCAAAACACCCCCGGCAGCAATGTCTTCGAAGGTGATGAAACTCTTCGAATAGTGTGCCCCATTAAGTGTAACGCGCTGGATGTATTTATTTTCATTGGAAAGTCCTGTTGCATTGACCTGAAATTCAGACCCGTTTTCTAACCGCATTATTGCTTTTTCAAAACGTGGCACACCTATAATATAATTTCCTGATCCAGGGGTAACCGGATAAAATCCAAGGGCACTAAACACGTACCAGGCCGACATCTGTCCGCAGTCTTCGTTACCACTCAAACCATCGGGCGCAGCATGATAGAGCTCATCCATAATCTGACGAACCAAATCCTGGGTTTTGTGTGGTTGACCAACAAAATTATAAAGGTAGGCCATATGATGACTGGGCTCATTGCCATGCGCATATTGGCCAATAAGTCCGGTGATATCAGCCTGTTGGCGACCAGTTAATTCTGTCTTTCCTCTGAAGAGCGAATCCAGCATTTCGGCATAAGCATTTTCTCCGCCCATGAGGGCGATATGTCCTTCTACATCTTGAGGAACAAAGAAATTGTATTGCCACGAATTGGCTTCAGTAAGCATAAAATTGACTTGTGCCGGGTCAAAAGGATCAATAAACCCACCATTTTGTCGTCCTCTGAAAAATTGGGTTTGATGATCAAACAGGTTTTTGTAATGTTGAGCCCGCAAATAAAACGAATCAGCCAGTTTGTTATGTCCCTGCGCCTTGGCAAATTCTGCTATGCACCAGTCGTCATAGGCATATTCAAGCGTTTTCGATACCGATTCACTTTCGTGATCAGCCGGAATAAAACCAAATGTTTGATAGGCATCCAAACCATGCAATTGTTGCCGGGCACTTTTTTTTATAGCTTCCAAAGCCTGATGCTGATCAAAACCGTGGATTCCGGTTCTCCAGGCATCCACAATCACAGGCACGGCATGATAACCGATCATACATTGGGTTTCGTTGGCTGCCAGTTCCCAAACTGGTAACAAGCCGCCTTTGTCGTAGATATCGAGCATATGACGGATCATTTCTGCACTCCGTGTTGGTTCTATCAGATTGAACAAGGGGTGCAGAGCCCTGAATGTGTCCCAGAGGGAATAAACTGTATAAGCTTTGTCCTGGGATTGATGTATCAGCATATCATGTCCGCGGTATCGGCCATCAACATCGGAGTAAAGATTAGGAGCCAGCAGGGTATGATACAAGGCAGTGTAAAAAATCGTTTTGTCGCTTTCAGATTTCCCTTCAACCGAAATTTTATTAAGTTCTGAGTTCCAGGTGTCGCGGGCAGAACTACGCTGCTTGTCGAAATCCCAGTGTGGGATTTCGGTAAGCAGGTTGTTTTGAGCACCAGATTCATCCACTGCCGAGATGCCGACTTTTACCAGAATGCTTTCATTTTTGCTTGTATTGAAATCTACCCAGGCAACAATTTTTTCACCTTTGGCAAAGGTCTGCATAGGCTGGAGCTTATCGTTTTGTGCAATTCCGAACCGCTTAAATGGTTTAGAGAATACCGCATAAAAATAGATGTGCTGATCATTGGCCCATCCTTTTGTTCGGCGATATCCGCTGATGGTGCTGTCGTTTTCAATTTTTACCCAGGCATCCAAAATTTTATCCGAAGTTACCCCTTCAAAAAGATCAATCAGGACATGTGAACTATCGCTTTTTGGAAAGGTATAGCGATGAAATCCAGCTCTTTGACTTACTGTTAACTCTGCATTAATCTGATAATCCTCAAGCCAAACCTGATAATAAGCTGCTTCGGCATTTTCTTTCTCATGCGAAAAAACTGATCGGTAGCCTGAGGCCGGATTTTCTTCAAAACCAGGCTCAAGCAAAAGCTCACCTACAGTTGGCATTAATCGAACATCACCATAATCGCCAATGCCGGTTCCGCTTAAATGTGTATGGCTAAAACCCATGATGGTTTGATCGCTATAATGATAGCCCGAGCAGCCATCCCACGAATCTTTTCTGGTGTCAGGGCTTAGTTGCACCATGCCAAAAGGCATGCTTGCCCCCGGAAAAGTGTGTCCGTGCCCTCCTGTTCCAATAAATGGGTCAACATAATCAACAACTTTTTTTTCGTGTTTACATGAAGACAGAAGAAAAATCAGAAGGAATAAGGTTAAAATCGCAGGAGGTCTCATAAATGCCTATGAAAATTAATAAAACGGTAAATAATCCTCTGGTGATTGCTGTTTGTCAGCCGGGTCACTCTTTACAAGAATTAATTCGGGCTGACAAATATCAGACAAACTTAAGATAAATTAGGTTGTAAGCAGTGCAGTTTTTCATCAATAATCTTGACATTTTGAAATTTTGTTATATCTTTGTGATATTAAATTAATATCAATTTAAATTTATTGCAAGATGGAAAAAATTAAAACCGCCACATCCGGATATTTGATGTTGTTAGTTGTATTTCTGTTGCTTACGTTTGGCATTGCTGGCTTAATCATGCTCAAATCGCCCTTTTTTATTGTAATATTGCTGCTTGCGATATTTTTTGCGATAGGTTTTACGGTAATAAACCCCAACAAAGCGGTGGTATTGACTTTGTTTGGCAAGTATTCCGGAACTATAAAAGACAATGGTTTTTTCTGGGTTAATCCATTTTTCGTTCGCAGGTCGATTTCATTAAGAGCCCGCAATTTCGACAGTGAACCAATCAAGGTAAATGACAAAATCGGTAATCCGATTATGATTGGTGTGGTTTTGGTTTGGAGGGTATCTGATACTTTTAAAGCTTCCTTTGCGGTGGACGAGTTTCAGCATTTCGTGGTTGTACAGAGCGAGGCCGCGCTAAGAAAGCTGGCCGGAATTTATCCCTATGACAATTTTGAGGATCATGATGCCGAAATCACTTTGCGTTCAGGCGGTGAAGAAGTAAATGCCGAATTAGAAAGGGAGATCATCGAAAGGCTTGATATTGCCGGGATAGAAGTGATTGAAGCACGGATAAATTACATTGCCTATGCCCAGGAGATTGCGCAGGCGATGCTCAAACGCCAGCAGGCAACAGCCATTGTAGCAGCTCGTTTTAAAATTGTAGAAGGTGCTGTGAGCATGGTTGAGATGGCCCTTGATCAATTATCCGAAAAACAAATTGTTGAGCTGGACGACGACAAAAAAGCTGCAATGGTGAGCAATCTGATGGTAGTGCTTTGCGGCGACAGAGAAGCTTCACCAGTGGTAAACACAGGAACTTTGTATCAATAAAATTATGGCTAAGAAGAAAGCTTTTGCTTTACGGATTGAGGAAGATCTGCTTGATCAGGTTGAGAAATGGGCTGCTGATGAATTCAGAAGTACCAATGGTCAGCTGGAGTGGATCATCCACAAATCCTTAAGAGAAGCAGGACGCATTAAAAAGAATGATAAAAAATAACCTTCAGAATGAGACACTTAAAATATACATGCCCAAAATGTGGCAACAAACAATATGAAATTGGTGAGATACGCGTGACCGGAAGCTTACTGGCCAAAATATTTGATGTGCAAAACAAAAAGTATTCTTCCGTTACTTGCAGCAGATGCACCTACACCGAATTTTACAAGGCAAACAGCAGCACCCTTGCCAATGTTTTTGATCTATTCGTTGGCTGATGTGTTGAAAGCACCTTGCTGAGTTTCACCTATTTTTTGCCCCTTGCGATACAGCTGCATTTTAAGTAGTTCAATCGCTGCTTTTTCAATGGGTTGCTCAAAATGTTTTGACAAGGTATCAGGTTCAGAGCTATCCGTTGTGAAATAGATTTGGCCTGAAGGGACTTCTGTTTTCAGATTCAGCATCACATCGCCATCAGCAGTTGTGATTTCTTCCACCCTGATCTGATTCACTGCTTTGCTGTATGTTATTCCTAAAGCATCATAGCGCAAAAAATGCGAGGGCAATTTATCATAGAACTTCTCCCAATCCCGCGATTTGGAAGGGCTCCAGAGCACTTCAGATAATGCAGCCATGCGCGGAAGAGCCATATAGGTCACGTTTTCAGGTTTTTTCAGATATTCTGACCACAGATTGGCCTGAGCACCAAGGATATGTTTGGCCTGTTTTTCATTAAGTTCTTCGGGAACAGGTTCGTAGGTATATACTTTCGATAAGGGTGTATAACCACCAATAGCCAATGGTTCAGCTGCCGGATCACCCTGGTAATAATCGAAATAGCAATGGCTTACGGGTGTCATGATCACATCATGTCCTTGCTGGGCTGCTTCAATACCACCGGCTGTTCCACGCCACGACATAAGCGTTGCATCAGGCGCCAGTCCGCCTTCGAGAATCTCATCCCAGCCAATGATTTTACGGCCATGCTGATTGAGGTATTTTTCAATTCGCTGAACAAACCAGCTTTGTAATTCATGTTCATCGGCCAGGCCTTCCGATTTAATTCGCTGCTGACAGGTTTTGCAGGTTTTCCAACGGGTTTTGGGTGCTTCATCGCCGCCAATATGTATGTATGTTGATGGAAATAAATCCATTACTTCATCCAGAACCTGTTCCAGAAAAGCAAAAGTTTCGTCTTTAGTGCAGAAGATATCTTCAAAAACGCCCCAGCTGGTTTCAACCTGATAGGGGCCGCCGGTGCATCCTAATTCAGGATAAGCAGCCAAAGCCGCCGATGCATGTCCGGGTATTTCAATTTCAGGGATTATGGTGATATATCGCAGGGCAGCATAGTCCACAATTTCCCTGATTTCGTCCTGAGAATAAAAACCACCATAGGGCTCGCCATCATAAACTTTTGAGCTTGTTCCTCCGTGCCCGATCAATGTTTCATCGCGCCAGGCGCCAACTTCTGTAAGTCGGGGGAAAGCCTTGATTTCAATGCGCCAGCCCTGGTCGTCAGTAAGATGCCAATGCAGATGATTGTATTTGTACATGGCCAGCAGGTCGATGTATTGCTTGATAAATTCCACCGGAAAGAGGTGGCGGCATACATCCAGATGCATTCCCCTGTAAACAAAACGACTTCTATCGGTTACCGTTATGGCTGGCAATTTCCACACATCAGCGTGTTTTGCCTGACTATAAAATGCGTCAGGAAAAAGCTGATAAAGACTTTGCACCCCATAAAAAACTCCACGTGCTGTATTGGCCAATATGCTGATAAATTGTCCGTTATTGGTTTTTATTTGATAACCTTCATCACCAAGAATGCTATCATTCAAACTTATAGATAAATAGATGTCATTTTCGATGGATTTGGTCAGGCTATAAGGCAAAACCTCTGGTTTAAAATTACTTCCTGATGAAATAAACTGAGCCAGGTCTTCAGCAATTAGCCTCAGTGCGGGATTTGGGTCTTCAAAGATGATTCTGCTGTTTTGGTCGAGTTTAAATTCCCGATCATTAACAAACATCCTATCGGGCTGTGGAATGATGTTTATTTGAGGTTTTTGTGAATTTTTACAAGCAGTAAATGCGAATAAAATACCAATTATGAGAAGCCAAAACAACTTTTTCATTTTAACTATTTTTCAGCGATTCAACATCAATCAGAGCCGTTTCATGGCTGTTGGCCAGGGCATACTGAAAACCCGGAGCATAGGCATAAGCACCCACTTCGCCTGATTTATTCAGGGCAATATACCCGATTTGAAAATGAGGATGTGCTTTAATTTTGGCAATAATTCTTCTTACGGCCTGTTCGCAGGCTTGCTGAGGCGAATAGCCCTGCCTCATCAGTTCAACAATCAAAAAGCTGCCCAGGGTTTTCATAACAGCTTCACCCTCGCCTGTGGCAGTGGCTGCACCTACTTCGTTATCAACAAAAAGTCCGGCACCAATGATTGGAGAATCGCCCACGCGTCCGGGATGTTTGTAGGCCATGCCACTTGTTGTGCAGGCTCCGGCCATATCGCCATTACTGTCCATTGCAATCAGCCCGATGGTATCGTGATTTTCCCAGTTGGCATGAGGCGCATAAGTTGCACCGGAAGCCTTCCAGGCTGCGTAATTGGCTTTCATTTCAGCCGTAAGCAAATCTGTTTTCATAAAACCCTGATCAAGCGCAAATTGCTGTGCACCATCACCTACGAGCATAACATGAGGTGTTTTTTCCATCACCTTACGGGCTACCGAAATCGGATGCATGATTTCTTTCAGACAAGCTACTGAGCCTGCCCTGCCATCTGGTCCCATGATGCAGGCATCCAGCGTTACTTCCCCGGCAGCATCCGGAAATCCTCCATAGCCAACACTTGTCACCTCGGGATCAGCCTCCGAAACCCGAACACCTTGCTCAACAGCATCAAGAACAGATCCACCTTTGATCAACACCTCCATAGCAGCCTTATTGGCGGCCAAACCATGATTCCAGGTTGATACTATGACAGGTAGTGTTCCTTTGTCGGGAGTCAAAACAGTCGGTTTCATCATGGTGCTGGCAAGCCCGTAACGGCATCCTAATCCGGTTGCCATACCTCCGATAAACGTCTGGATCAGGAATTTTCTTCTGTTGCTCATGAAAAGCTTGATTTAAGTTTTGGTAATTCAGACAACCAAAAGGGCAGGAATGTCTGATTAATGCACGAAAATAATAAAACTTTAACTTCATTGCTTTGTCTGGCATGAATAATCAGCTAACAAAAATTCGAAACAGATGAGAAACCAAATATTTTTCTACTTTTGTTAGCGTTCGCAACGTGGCGGACAGTATTAAATACCCTTCATCAGAAATCAAAACTATGGCTAACGGCAACAACTCAAATCAGGCCTTTTTGGGCATTTCAGTTTTTGGTGCTATCTTTTTCATTTTTGGCTTTGCCACCACTTTCATCGTAACGCTTACTGCCCCAGTTAAAGCAATATTTGGATTATCAGAATTTGGAGCACAATTATTGTCATCTGCATTTTTTATCGCATACCCCTTAATGTCAGTTCCGACAGGTAAAATAATCGACAGAATTGGATATAAGATGACAGTAATTGCCGGTCTTATTCTTATGGCAATCGGAAGTTTTATTTTTATACCCGCTGCCAAATTACACTCTTTCCCTGTATTTCTTTTAGGCACTTTCGTAATAGCGGTAGGAGTTGTATTTCTCCAAGTATCAGCAAACCCATATGTTACAGCAATAGGGCCCGCCAAAACAGCTTCCAGCAGATTAAACTTGACTCAAGCACTGAATTCTATTGCAACAATGATTGCACCGTGGCTGATATCAGTCGCGATTTTCAGGGGGTTAAACCTCCCAAATGACGACAATTTAATCACTGCTGAACAAGGAATAATGGCTGCTGAACGGGTGCCGTTGCCTTTTATCATAATGGGTGCTATTGTTGTATTAGTTGCCATAGCGATTTACTCAATCAAACTTCCAGTTCTTGATAAGGGTACAGGTAGTAAGAAGAGTGTATGGAAATACCCGCATGTGGTGCTGGGTGGAGTGGCCATTTTTCTTTATGTAGGAGCTGAAGTGGGCAATGCAGGCCTGATAGTGAACTATTTGAAACAAAATCTTGGGATGCAGGCAGAGATGGCTTCTACCTATGCAGCCATCTACTGGGGTGGTGCAATGGTTGGCCGCTTTTTTGGCTCCTTTATGTTTTCTGAAATGAAAGCCATCCGAAAATATATGTATGCGCTCCCTGTATTGGCTCTTGCTCTTGTTTCGGGTGCATTTGTAACGGAATGGAGCTGGAATATCGGCTTGGTTTTCATGGGAATCGCAGCCATTAATTTTATCATCATGCAGTTCGGACGCGGCAATGCAGCCCGCACCCTTGCCACCTTTGCATTGGTAGCGGCTCTGCTGGATATTACAACTACTTTTACTACCGGATCAGTTGCGCTTTGGACCATCATCTCCATCGGATTGTTCAACTCTATCATGTTTCCCAATATCTTTTCGCTGGCCGTGAAGGATCTCGACAATGCCGAACTCAGTGGTGCTTCAGGTTTGATCAATGCACTGATTCTGGGTGGCGCAATCCTCCCTCCGCTGATGGGTGGCATAGCAGACACTGCAGGTTATACTTATGCTTTTCTGGTGCCGGCTGTAAGCTATCTTTTTATTTTTTATTATGCTGTATCAGGCAGTAAGATCAGACGTAAGATTGAATCAACATTGAAATAAAATATACATATGAAAAAAGTCGCAATTGGTATTGACATAGGTGGCACCAATACAGCAATAGGAGTGGTTGACAGTGAAGGAAAAGTACTGGTGAAAGACAGCATCCCAACACCTGATCACGGAAACATTACCTTGTTTATTGATGATATCACAAATTCGGTAAGAGAATTGGTAAATGCAGTTGGGTCATTGAATCCAAAAGCTGAAATCCTGGGATTAGGAATCGGTGCACCCAATGCCAATTATTATACCGGAAATATCGAACATGCACCCAATCTTTCGTTCAAAGGAGTGATACCAATGGTAAAATTGCTGGAAGAGAACTTTCCGGAGATGAAAGCTGTTGCTATCACCAATGATGCCAATGCTGCTGCGATAGGCGAGATGATTTACGGCGGTGCCAGAGGTATGAAAAATTTTGTGGTTTATACATTGGGCACCGGTGTGGGAAGCGGTGTGGTGGTTAATGGCGATCTGGTTTACGGACACGATGGTTTTGCCGGCGAATGCGGCCATACTACCATTGTTAACAACGGCAGGCTTTGCGGCTGCGGTGGCAAAGGTCATTTGGAAGCTTATTGCTCGGCATCGGGCATGAAGCGGACCGCCTTTGAGTTGATGGCCAAATACAATGCTACCAAAAGTATTTTGGCTTCCAAATGTTTCAACGAGATGGATTCCAAAATGATTTTCGAAGCTGCCGAAGCTGGTGATGCCGTAGCCAAAGAAGTATTTGAGCTTACCGGACATTGGCTTGGAATAGGCCTGGCAAATACCGTGGCCCACACCAGCCCCGAAGCAATCTTTTTGTTTGGAGGACCTACTGCAGCCGGTAGTTATATTTTCAGGCCTACCATCGAGAGCATGGAAAAGCATCTGATCCCGATTTTTAAAAACAAAGTCAAGATTCTCCCTTCACAGCTTAAAGCCGGAGATGCGGCCATTGTTGGTGCCAGTGCGCTGGTTTACAAAGAGCTTGAAAAACTACTGGCTTAGTTTTTCCATAAATTAATTGAACAGTCCGGACAAGCTGGTTGTTTTATTCGTATCTTCATTTGCTAATTTTAAAATGTTTTTACGATGAAATCATTTTTTGTCTTAATCGTTGCTGTTCTTGCTCTCAATACCGGATGTGAAGCTTCTGACAAGCCCGGCTTAACGAATTCATCCTCGGGTGAGACCCATGAAATAGAAGTTGAGGTTTTGGCCGAAAATCTTGAAAACCCCTGGAGCATCGCCTTTTTGCCGGATGGAGGTATGTTGATAGCCGAAAGGCCCGGAAGATTGCGCTTTTTCAGAGACGGACAATTATCTGAACCCATCAGCGGACTCCCGCCAATCTGGCAGAATGGTCAGGGAGGATTATTAGAAGTGGCTTTGCATCCTGATTATGAGAACAACGGCTGGATTTATCTGGCCTACGCCTCATCGGATGATGGGCAGAAAGGCAATACAGCCATTGGTCGTGGCCAGTTGGAAGGCAATAACCTGGTGAATTTTGAAACCTTATTCAGAGGCAGTCCGCTCACTGATTTGTCTTATCACTTTGGTTGCAGAATTGTTTTTGATGAGTTGAACCGGCTTTATTTTCCTATTGGTGATCGTGGAGAAATGACCAATGCCCAAAAGCTTGACAATCATAATGGCAAACTGATGCGCATCAACGATGATGGCAGCATTCCGCAAGAAAATCCTTTTGTTGAGGAAGCAGAGGCGATGCCGGAAATATATAATTATGGCCATCGCAACATCCAGGGTATGGCGATTCATCCGCTATCAGGCGAAATATGGACACACGAACATGGCCCGCGTGGGGGTGATGAAATCAATATTGAAAAAGCAGGCGCAAACTATGGCTGGCCGCTCGTAACCTATGGAATCAATTATGATGGAACGACGATTAGCAACGACACTACACTTCCCGGCATAACTGATCCAATCCATTATTGGGTGCCATCTATTGCGCCTTGCGGGATGTGCTTTGTTAGCAGCGATACATATCCTAACTGGAAAAACAACCTGATGGTTACAGCACTGGCAGGCCAGCAGATTCAGCGGCTAACGCTTAGTGGCACACAGGTGATTGACACAGAAATATTGCTGCAAGGGTATGCACGCTTCAGAGATATCCGTCAAGGTCCGGATGGTTTTCTTTACGTGCTTACAGAAGGCCCTGGCCAACTAATCAGGCTAAAACCAATTGATTAATCAGTTTTGTCTGATTTTAGCTTGATAGGTTTAAAAACCAGCGCAGTACGATTGGTGTTATAAATCTTCATAAAAGCCTGATCTTCTTTTAAATAGCTAGGATAATGAAGGTCTTTGTCCATTCTGTTGAAGCCGCCAAAGCGCGATTCGTCTGTTGAGAGGATCAACTCATAATCGCCGGTTTGCTTGAGGGGTATTTCATAGTCCGGAATGGAATCGGAGGGATGCCAGTTGAAAACAAAGATCAGGTGATTACGTTCAAAAACAAGGGTTTTGCAGCCCTCATCAGTTTTTAACAGCCAGGGTGGCATGGCAAGCATGATTTGATAGTCCTTCATCAGCTTAATCATGGCCTGATCAAAATCGGAGAGCCAGTGATATTTTAAATAGTCTTTTTCAATCAATGACCATTGCCGCCTGGCATGTTTGTAGCTCCAGTTGTTGCCTTCGCGTGGAAAATCAATCCATTCCGGATGGCCAAATTCGTTTCCCATGAAGTTTAGCCAGGCCTCACCGCCAAGCGAAATGGTAAACAACCTGATCATCTTATGCAGGGCAATGCCACGATCGATGATCAAATTTTTGGACGACTTGGCCATATGATAATACATCTCCTTGTCCATCAACCGAAAAGCGATGGTCTTATCTCCCACAAGAGCCTGATCGTGCGATTCGGCATAGGCCACTGTCTTGATGTCGAAATGCCGGTTGGTCATGGTATGATACATCTCGCGGATGTTCCAGGCTTCATCTTGCTGATCTTTAAGTAGTTTGATCCAAAAATCAGGCAAGCCCATTCCCAGGCGGTAATCAAACCCAATTCCCCCGTCTTCGATGGGTTTACACAATCCCGGCATACCGCTAACTTCTTCTGCTATAGAAAGATAATTCGGGTTGAGCTGGTGAATGAGTGTATTTGCCAGCTGCAAATAGGTGACGGCATCAAATTCAACGCCATCAGTAAAAAATTTCTCTGGCTGATCAAAACTCACACCCATGCCATGATGGAAATACAACATCGAGGTTACGCCATCAAAACGATAGCCATCAAAGCCAAACTCCTCCAGCCAGTAGCGTACGTTCGACAATAACAGTTGCATTACTTCTTCCTTGCCGTAATTGAATAATTTAGAATCCCATTGCGGATGGTCGCCCCGGCTTCCATGATGGGTGTATTGGTAATCAGTGCCATCCAAAAGGTTAAGCCCTTCGCGGGTATTTTTTACGGTATGTGAATGTACAATATCCATAATCACAACCAGACCAAGCTCATGTGCTCTGTCCACCAGGGATTTCAACTCTTCGGGGGTGCCAAAACGACTGCTTGGCGCAAAAAAGTTTGCTACATGATAGCCGAATGAGCCATAATAAGGATGTTCGGCAATGGCCATCAACTGTATGGCATTGTATCCGGCCTTTACAATGCGTGGTAAAATTTTATCCCTGAATTCAAGGTAAGTGCCAACACCCTCTGATTCCTGTGCCATGCCGATGTGCGATTCGTAGATAAACAGAGGTGTTTTAGCATCTAAAACCGGTGTTTTATGCCGAAATTTAAAAGACTTTTCAGGATTCCAGAATTGAGCCGTAAAATCTTTGGTGTTTTCATCCTGAACGACTCGATTGGCGTAAACCGGAATCCGTTCATTTTCGCCAATCTGTGACTGGATGATGAGTTTGTATAGACTTTGATGAGCCAGTTTTGACTGATAGGTTTTGTCGTCAAAGAAAATCTCCCAGATGCCCTTGCCATTATTGATCAGCGGATGGCTGTATTTGTTCCAGGCATTGAAGTCGCCCATGATAAAAAGTTGGGTGGCAGCTGGAGCCCATTCTCTGAACCACCAGCCTTTGCGAGTCGCATCATAATTAAAGCCAAAAAGTTTATCGGCCTGTGCAAATGATTTGAGACTTCCGTAGCCACTTTCCAGCTCCTGAAGCCGTTTGTTGAACCTTAAATATCTCTCGGTAACTGCTTGGCTTACTGGTGTGAGCCAGGGGTCTTTTTCAACAAGTTTCATCATTGGGGTTGTCATAACTTTTAGGAATAGGTTGTAGTTTATAAATGAGGGTTTGAGAGGGCTCCAGATGAATCCAAATTCCTTCGCTGGCGACGCGCTCAGGATCGAAAGGAATTTTGTCCGAATCTTCTGTAATATTTTCTGCTATCCAGCATTTGCGATATTTTCCGGGGTAAATTTTAGCCAGTTCGCGGGCATCATCCGGAATATTAATGCATGTCTTCCTGCTTTCATGGCGGTTAAAATTCACCAGTATCAGGTAACATTCTTCCTTGTGGTAGCGCAAAAAAGCATACACATACCTGGGATCAAAGTTGGTGTACCAGGGATTGGCCCACATCAGATCGTAAAAATAACCCTTGCTGAAAGCTTCGCTGCTTAATCGCAAGCGCAAAATCAGCTGATAAAACCTCCTTAGCTTTTGCTGTGATTCGGTTAAGTTTTCGCCATCACATTTTCCGGCATTGTACCACTGCTGATGCTGTGGCATATGCGTATAATCAAAAATACTGGTACGACCGTCCTCACCGCTATAGCCCATTACTCCTTCTGCTTTTTCGCCCGATTCCTGGCCGTTGTAAATCATGAAAGGACCGCGGTGCATCAGGGCACTCACTGCCACTGCCGGAAGTGCTGCAAAAGCATCTGACAGAAAATGGGGAGAGGCAAGCCGGGGTTCGTCGTGGTTTTCCATAAAGCGCAACATGCTGTCATCCAATCCTTGAAGCATTTTCCAGCAAATACTGAGCGAATCGGCAGCTTGTGCGTAGCGTAAAATGGCTTCGAGGCGGTTATACAAACCAGCCTTATCATATAAATAGTCAAAACCTGCCTTGACAAAATCCTGATATAATGCTGGTTCATAAAGCTCTGCAATTAGAATCAGTGAAGGAAATTTGCCTTTGAGCCTGGGGATTACCCATTGCCAAAATGCCAGGGGAACCATACCAGCCATGTCTATCCTGAATCCATCCACCCCTTTGGCTGCCCAAAAGTTTAATATCTCGTACATCCTAAGCCAGGTATCGGGAGTTGGATCTGTAATTTGGGCACCGGTCCTAAAGTCTTTTCCGTAGTTCAGCTTGATGGTTTCGTACCAGTCGTTAAGAGATGGTGAGGCCGTAAAACAATCGTTCCCAGTTACTTTTGCCGGAAATTCTTCATATGGCGCGTCACTTTTAATCGGAGAATCAGGAATTTCGGGCAGCTGTAATTTTTCTTCGGGCAGGTAATAAAAATTGTTTGCCGGATTAAATGCCTGTGAGCTGTCATCGTGCGCACCGAGATCAGGTATTTCAGGAGGTTTTGCCATTGATTTATAGGCTCGTGCCACATGATTGGGCACAAAATCGATGAGTAGCTGTAGATCTTTTTGATGGATGCGTTCGACAAGTGTTTCGAACTCTTCCATTCGATGAGCAGCATGAGTAGCGAGGTCGGGGCAAATATCAAAATAGTCGGTAATGGCATAAGGCGATCCGGCCATGCCCTTCACCGTTTGTGGATGCGCAGCTGCCAAACCCAGATCGGGATAGTTGGTGAGGCTGGCATGACGGATAACACCAGTGAGCCAGAGGTGTGTGATTCCCAAATCTTTTAGGGCATCCAAGGCATTGTCAGTGATATCTTTAAACTTCCCACAGCCATTTTCAACTATTGATCCATAAGGTTTTACATTGGTATTTTGGTTGCCAAAAAGCCGTGGAAAAAGTTGATAGATATTTATCATGTCCGAGGTTTAGGTTATCAAAAATACACTTTATTCAACTGCTGGTCAACCGAAATCCTGCCATAGACCAGAAAAGAATACACAATCGTTTGCTGTGTAGGTTTTCAGAAGTTTAGAAAACTATAATGGTAGAAAACTCCGACCTTTGCTTTTTTGATAACTGCGGATATGAGAACGATTAAACTCGAAATATGTGCCAATAGTTTGTTTTCGATGCAGATGGCTCAGACAAATGGTGCAACACGGATAGAATTGTGCGAGAACCTTGAAATCGGTGGCACTACGCCCTCTTATGGCTGCCTGAAACTGGCAGCCCAGCTCAAAACAAAGGAAGTTCGGGTGTTGATACGTCCGCGTGGCGGGCATTATTGTTATTCGTCACTCGAAATTGAACAGATGTTGAAGGATATTGAGCTTGTGAAATCACTTGGATTTGAGGGTGTTGTAGTTGGTGCATTGCAAGCAGATGGTACCTTGGATGAGGATGCTATGAAGAAAATCGGAGCAGCAGCTGCAGGGCTTAAATTGACCTTTCACAGGGCCATTGATGCATCCTCCAATCCTTTTGAAATTGTAAAAAGGCTGATTGGGTTGGGCTTTGATACTGTGTTAACTTCCGGATTAAAGCCATCAGCGGCTCAGGGCATGAAAACAATCAGAGAAATACAGCAATATTTCGGCCACCAAATCGAAGTGATGGCCGGAGGTGGAATAGAACCGCAAAATGTTGTTGCACTACTGCACAACACCGATATAAATGCCATTCATCTGAGTGCTAAAAACTTTTTGCCGCTGCCAAATTATGGGCATACCGGAAAAGACAAAACCGGTGCAAGCATGACAACGCTGGCAACTGATCCTGAAATAATTAGCAGACTTATTGATCAGCTTGCACTGGCAGGCTACAAAATCAGTTGATGCACCTGAGTTGCGTTTTTTTTACAAGAACTACCCGTTTACTCAACCTTTTTAAACAAATAGCGCGTTAAGAAAATCCCGTTGGTATTGTTTTGGTTTCCAGAAAAAACACCGGATGAAATATGTTCCAACACCCATCCCTGATTGGTTAGCTCTTGTATTTCGTTGGTAACAGTTTGATCATTTTCGCGAATATTATTGAAATTGATCCCTGCCAGACTGAAAAAGTTATTGATTTTAACTTCATCCGTTTTACCATTTTCATCAATAGTAATCATTCGCGATCGGCCGGCACCTCCTGGTATCACTGATTCCACTACTGTGATCTGTAGCCATTTAACCTCTCCGGGTTGGGGCGAAGGTGAGCGAAAACTAAATAAGATGCTGCTTATTGCAATCAGGGCGATGCCCAACATAAAAATCTGATTTTTCTTCATGATGTAATTATGATTTAGTTTAATTAATTGTATTTCAGGGTGTAATCGTACTTAACAAAAATTGATTTACGTTTCTTTTTATCATACAAAATTGAAACAGAATCTCTGCCTTTCATGCTTTCGTTAACAGATACTTTGAGCAGTTGAACAGCTTTTTTCTGTCGTGCCTGCACCTTCCGGCCTTCTGGTGTTTTCACATAAATATTTCTTTTCAATTTCATGCGACGACCCTTAAAAACCGGCGTAAAATCAACATTAACTGTCAGGCCGTCATCAGCTGCATAAAGCTGAATTGTTTGTGTTTTGTTGTTCGTTAAGGTTTCTTCATGGCTTTGTTCAGCTGTCAGGTTTTTTCCCAATTGCTGCAAACTTATTCCATTGATATTCAATTGATAAGTTTCCTGTGCCTGGATCGAAACCGCTAAAACTAAGGATAGCATTAAAAGTGCAGCATATTTTCGCATAAGTATAAAATTTAAGTAAAACATTGATTATTGGTTTTGAGTGCAATATTAAAGTTTTTTTGGTCAGGATTAACAAGGAAGCAAGTCGCTGAAAATAAAATTTATACATTAGAAATATTTATTAATTTAGCTATTGGTTTTGGATAAAACCATCATGATCTAAGCTGAAAAACCATGATTCCGTACTGAACCAATTTTGTATTTAGCCTGTCTTTGACTCTGAAAGATAACTGACAATGAAGATCCTTACGAACAAAAGCAGTGCGACAATCCTGCAAAATATTGTTGTTGTGCTGATTACAACTTTAGCCCTGGGGTGTGTCAGGAAGGGAGGTGTTGATATTCAACGTCTTGACACAGGTTGGAAGTTGTATTCTGATACCCTGGATACGCTTTTTAGGATTGAAATGCCGGGGAATGTTTTTCAGCTTTTGTACGAACAGGATAGGGCAGCTCATTATCATGCCCATGAAGCTGAAAAATCACTTGCTGCTCTTTCGGAGAAAACCTGGATATGGGAAACCACCTTTACTCCTGATGTAGAAGTTCTTAAGCACAATAATCTGATTTTGAATCTGGAAGGCATAAATACCTTGGCAAAGATTGAGCTCAACGATCAGGAAGTATATGTAGCCGACAATATGTTTCGAGCGCATGAAATTCCGGTAAAAGCTTTGTTACATAGTGGCCTGAACAAGCTTCGGCTAATTTTTCCACCTCATGCCGTTTATCTCGACAGTCTTGCCAGAAAAGCCAAAGTTGCCTTACCCGACAGCCGGGCTTTTTTGCGGAAAGCAGCTTATCAGTCGGGTTGGGATTGGGCTCCCGAGATTATTTCACCTGAAATCAGTAAAGCTCCGGTTCTGAAAGGATGGAGCAAGGTAAAGGTGAATGCTGTTTCAGTATTGCAAACACAGGTCGATTCGGAGGAGGCAAGCCTGACTTTGGTGAGCGAGATAGAAGCCGACCAGCATAGGTCGTATAAAATGATTCTGTTGTACCAGGGAAGGAAATTGATTGATCAAAATATCCATCTGGATAAAGGCATGAATGAGTCGGCCATTGCTTTTACTATCGAAGATCCAAAGCTTTGGTGGCCTGTTGGCTATGGCAGTCAACCTCTTTATACGTTTGATATTCAACTGTTTGATGGGAATCATGTCATTTATTCCACTAGCAAAAAGATTGGACTCAGAAGTATCGGGGTTTCGCAACAGCCTGACAGTGTTGGCAAAGCATTTTCTTTTGTGGTGAACGGAATGCCAATTTATGCAAGGGGAGCCAATTATGTACCTGAAGATCTTTTTGTTTCGAATATCAATAAAAAAACCACCATCAAACTACTGCAAGCTGCAGCCGAAACGGGCATGAATATGATACGTGTCTGGGGTGGTGGCATTTATCCGTCTGATACCTTTTATGATCTCTGCGACAGCCTTGGTCTGCTGGTTTGGCAGGATTTTATGTTTGCCAATACTTTGTACCCGTCTGATTCTGCATTTTTAAACAACGTAATGAAGGAAGCCGAACAACAGATCAAACGGCTGCGCGACAGAACTTCGCTGGCGCTGTGGTGTGGTAATAATGAAGTTGACGAAGGCTTTCATAATTGGGGATGGGCTAATCAGCTTGGCTGGTCAGTTCGCGAGCAGGACAGCTTATGGCAGGGCTATCAATTACTCTTTGAACAACTGCTGCCAGATCTGGTTGACGAATTGGATCCGGAGACCTTTTATTGGCCCAGCTCGCCTTCCACAGGCTGGGGAAGGCCCGAAAGTTTGCTCAAGGGAGATGTGCATTACTGGGGCGTTTGGTGGGGTGAAGAGGCTTTTGAGATGTATCAAAAAAAAGTGGGACGTTTCAATAGTGAGTTTGGCTTTCAGGCCATGCCTGCCCTGCATACACTCAATCAATTTATACCCCAGAATCAATGGTATAAAGGATCACCCGCACTTGCTTATTACCAGAAACATCCCCGTGGAACAGCTTTGATTCAAAATTATATGCAGGCCGACTTTCCGGTTCCCGAAAAGCTTGAGGATTACATTTATATGAGTCAGCTCACACAAGCCTATGGGGTTGGAATGGCTGTTGAAGCTCAACGGCTTTCGAAAGGGCACAGCAGCGGGACTTTAATATGGCAGCTCAACGATGCCTGGCCTGTTATATCATGGTCGATGATTGACTATTTTGGACGGCCAAAAGCCTTGTATTACCATTTGAAACGACTTTTCAGGCCGGTCTTGATTGGGGTTAACTCCTCAAAACAATCGCCTGAAGTGCAGATCGTCAATCAGGGAAAGGATACAGTAAATGCCAGGATGAGAGCTGATTTGATTGATTTTGAAGGGAATGTTTTACATGCCTTTTCAATTCCGGTGCAGCTGAAACCAGGTGAACAAAAGTCTTTTGCACAAATCATTCCGGCTGATATTTTTCGAAGGATAGATAAGGCTAAAGTATGGCTCAAAATACTGTTGAATGAATCAAACAGAAACCTGGCTGCTTATAATTACTTCTTTGTGGCTCCAAAATCGTTAAAATTGCCTGAAGCAGAAATATTTATGCATCTGATGCCGCGCAAGGATTATGTGGAAATCATTTTGAACGCTGATCATTATGTCAGGTATCTGGAGCTTATTTCAAATGATCAGGACGGCAAATGGGAGTATAATTATCTTGATCTGGAACCAAAGAAAACAGTTTCGGTGAGGTTTTATCCTTCGGGCAAAATACCCTTACATGAATTGCAATTCGAAAAGAGGTATTTGAATACTTTTGTGAATTAGCTCAATCGTTCTGATTTTCTTGTTCGAGATTTCTTTGAAAACTAATCGCGGGAGAAAGAAACTGAACTGCCTTGAGTCTTCCGTTGTCATCGGCAATTTTCTTAAGCTCTATTTCATTGTCAGTTAATAGGTTAAATGTTTTAATCCCGGCTTCGGCCCAGCGAATTGCCGGAAAACGTTCAGCTGGTTTTTGTTGCGCCAGATTTTCTGTTGATTCTGATTCGGCTAAGGTATCGCCCCTGGTTTTGTTTTTTACTAATAATCTGACAAATTTGCGGCTGGTGTTGGCTAATATCAGTCCTGCCAACGATTTTTCCTGATTGTTTTGGTATTCGATTCTGGCCAAATAAGCTTTTCCATTAAAGTAATAATTCATGTGCTGCAAATTGTCGTCATACAGAATCTGCCCCATTGGCGACCAACTGACAGTTTCTGGTTTTTGCGGGAGTAAAACAGGAGTGGTTTCTGCCTCAGCCAGCATCTCATCAACCGGAGCAGGAATTTCCATTTCCGGCATTTCAAAAGCCCGGTGTGTCAGATATTGCTCGTTGGGAATATGAATTGTGGAGAGGGTTTTGGGATATTGTTTATAGCTCAGTTCGATTAATTGTATGTCGCGCTCAGGAATCCTGACAGGCTCTTTCAAAAACCACCAGCCGGTACTGATAAGCAGCAACAAACCAGCTGCTACTCCAACCCAGTAATTATTATGCAGTAAAAGCAAGGCCGGAGAGCTTTTTTTAAGGTCAGTTCTGTTCGGACAAATAATTGATTCGTTAGTTTTTAAGTAAGTTAATTTGAGCAGCTCCAATTCGTGTGCAAGCCTGGTATCTGAATTGATGGATTGCTCAAACTTATGCTTTTCTGCCTCACTCAACTTCCCTTCGAGGTAATTAATCGCAGTAAGGTCGAAACTTTCGATACCCTCAGTGCTGGTCAGCTTAAACTCCGGAATTCGTTTCAGCCTGTGCTTGTCTTCAAAAAACACCGAGTCGGCAGCCAGCAGCGGTAATTCTTCCGTAAGTTCGTCCCAGCTGCCCAGTGTTGGATGTGCAGCTATAAACTGCCTGAGTAACAACACTTCGGTTTCATTAAGCCGACCTTCTGAATAATCTAGCAGAAAGGCTTCGTAATTCTGCGTGTTGATCGTTGTCATGCTGGTACCTCCAATACGTTTTCTATCTTTTGCAGGTATTTTTTCAGATTCATCCTGGCTCTGAAAATATACACTTTTACCTGAGCTTCCGACAGTTGCGTGATTTCACCAATTTCCTGATAGCTATAACCTTCATAGTCGCGCAAAAGAATCACTGACCGCTGAATTTCGGAGAGGGTTTGCAAGGCTTCGTCCAGCACTTCTTTCAGGTCGGAATAACTGTTGTAGCTTACCTGCAGATGGCTGTGCTGTTGCTGCAGTCTGTCCGATTTCCCGTTTTTTCTGATTTCGTCTATCATGGTATGGTAAGCCGTTGTAAACAAATATGAACGTGCCTTTTCGAAAGGAATTTCATCCACGCGCTGCCAAACCCTTGCATAGGTTTCCTGCACTACATCCTTTGCCTGCTCCTCATCACGTATATTTTTGAGGATGAACCGATAAAGGCCATCAGCATACAAATCTACACAACGATTGTATTCTTTTCGCGTCATGCGTTAAATTAAGCTTTCAGGATGTAATACGATTTCACAGCTTGTAAAGTTACAGCTGCAAACAAAAAAAATCAAATTCAGAAAATCTTACTTAGTCCAGTTTGAGTACAGCCAAAAATGCAGATTGTGGCACTTCCACATTACCTACCTGCCTCATGCGTTTCTTTCCTTTTTTTTGTTTTTCGAGCAATTTGCGTTTACGGGTGATATCGCCACCATAGCACTTGGCTGTCACATCTTTGCGCAGGGCTTTGATCGTTTCGCGGGCAATAATCTTAGTGCCTATGGCAGCCTGAATGGCAATGTCGTATTGCTGTCGCGGGATGAGTTCTTTTAGCTTCTCACACATTTTTCGTCCAAAATTATAAGAATGGTCGCGATGAATCAAGGTAGAAAGCGCATCAACTGATTCGCCGTTGAGCAAGATATCCAGCTTCACCAGGGTCGCTTTTTGATAGCCTTCGATATGATAATCGAAGGAAGCATATCCTCTCGAAATAGATTTGAGCTTGTCGTAAAAGTCAAATACAATTTCGCTCAGTGGCATTTCAAAAGTAAGTTCTACCCTGTCGGAGGTGAGATAGACCTGATTTTTGAGTACGCCCCGCTTTTCGATGGCCAGTGTCATGATATTGCCCAGATACTCCGATTTCGAAATTATCTGTGCAACGATGTAAGGTTCCTCTATATAATCCAATTTGTTGGCATCCGGCAAACCACTTGGATTATGTACCTCTATCAAGTCGCCCGAAGTGGTATAGGCCTTAAATTTTACGTTGGGAACGGTGGTGATCACATCCATGTCGAACTCCCGATCCAGCCTTTCCTGAATGATTTCCATGTGCAGCAGCCCCAAAAAGCCACAGCGAAATCCAAAGCCCAGGGCGGCAGAGCTTTCCGGCTCAAAAACCAATGATGCATCATTTAGCTGAAGTTTTTCGATGGAGGCACGTAGTTCTTCATAATCATCGGCATCAACCGGATAAATCCCTGCAAAAACCATTGGTTTCACGTTTTCGAATCCTGAAATGGCTTTGTCGCAGGGGCGGTCAACCTGTGTGATGGTATCACCTACTTTTACTTCGCGTGAGGTTTTGATTCCTGAAATAATATATCCCACATCTCCTGTGCTCATCACTTGTTTGGGAATCTGCTTGAGTTGCAAAACACCAATTTCATCGGCATTGTATTCTTTTCCGGTAGCTACAAACTTAACCAGATCGCCTTTTTTCATGCTGCCATTCATGATACGGAAATAAGCAATAATTCCACGGAATGGATTAAACACAGAATCGAAAATAAGTGCCTGCAGTGGAGCTTCGGGATCGCCTACCGGAGCAGGGACGCGTATTACAATTGCCTCGAGTATTTCGGCTACACCGATACCTGTTTTGGCACTTGCCCGTAAAATATCCTCCTTGTCGCAACCAATCAGGTCAATGATTTGATCTTCTACCTCATCAACCATTGCACTGTCCATATCTATTTTGTTAAGCACCGGAATGATTTCCAGGTCATGATCCAGGGCAAGATATAAATTAGAAATGGTTTGAGCCTGAATGCCTTGTGTTGCGTCAACAACAAGCAAAGCACCTTCGCAGGCTGCAATAGATCGCGAAACTTCGTACGAAAAGTCAACATGCCCGGGTGTATCAATCAGGTTGAGCGTATAAACTTCGCCTCCCTTTTCATACTTCATCTGGATTGCATGACTTTTGATTGTGATGCCGCGCTCGCGTTCAAGATCCATACTGTCGAGCACTTGTTCTTTCTGGTCGCGCTCCGAAACCGTGTTGGTGAGTTGCAAAAGTCTGTCGGCCAGGGTACTTTTACCGTGGTCGATATGTGCAATGATACAAAAGTTGCGTATATTTTTCATGGACTGCAAAATTACGATATTCCGCTAATCTCTAACAAGACAATATAAAAATACACACTGACTTAGCCGAAAGCTTGTTGCAGAACTTATCTCCTGCTTAAATGAGGCTTGCAAAAGACTTTAATTGCTATTATTTCAATTCTTTTTTTAATAATTATATCCGACACTCATACTCGATTTTTCGATCGGATAATGTCCCATATAGATATTACCCAGGTTGCCGTCGATACTGATTTTATCTCCGCTTTGCACCAGCCTGCCATCGAGTTTGCATTGTTTGTTGTTTTCGTCAACCAACAGGCTGTTGCAGTTCACCACACAGGTCTTTCCCAGACGAACTGCCGTAACGGCGGCATGGGAGGTAGCTCCACCACGGGCTGTGATTAAGCCGTCACAATTAAAAATCATGCCGATATCGTCCGGTACTGTATCAGGCCGAATCAGAATAAGCGGCATATCAGGATTTTCGGTCTGTAGTTGCTCGAGGTCAGTTTCGTCAAAAGCTGCCAGCCCGTTGAGTGCACCGCCACCGATTCCTATTCCTCGTCCCATCAGGTCCATCGTTTCGGGTAAAACAACAAAAGCATTGGTTTCCAGCTCGAGGCGCAAATCCTGATCCCTGACCTGCAGAATAAACAAATCTTCCGGTTTGTCAGATTCAAAAGTAAATTCTATTTCCTGCGGACTGTAACCCAGATTTTCGGTCAGTTCGGTAGCAATGGCATGGATGCGTTTATAGATTTCGGGCAAACTGGCTTGTAAGGACTTTTGGCTGATGTCGGCCTGTCGTCGTTGCGATTCGCTTATTGGCGAGGGTTTTACAAGTCCTGCAACAATATCCTCGCCCTGGCTACGCATATTGAAGTCGCCGTAAAGATGAACCCCCGGCCGTTCGCGATGTGGATTTTGAGTAAATACCACTCCCGTCCCGGATTTGTCATTCAGATTGCCATACACCATTTGTTGCACAATTACAGCTGTTCCCCAGTTATCAGAAAATTGCAGGTGACGCCTGTACACATAGGCTCTTTCGGATGACCAGGAGGCAAAAACCATATCAATCGTTTGGATGAGCTGTTCGAAGAGGTTTTCTTCAAAACGGATGTTATGGGTTGCAAGCACCTCTTTGTAGGCCAATGCAATGAGGCGCATATCAGCTGGTTCAAACTCATTTTTTTGCTTCACCTGAAGCTTTTGCTTATAGTTTAGCATCACCGAATCAAACACATCGCGATCAATGCCATGTGCCATTCCCCAGCTCTGGATGAGGCGTCGATACGAATCCCAGATCGACCAACACATCTCAGGTCTTTTGCTGATGGCTTCAACCAACTCGTCGTTTAGTCCGACATTTAAAAAAGTGTCCATCGCACCGGGCATAGAGATAGCCGTGCCCGAACGAACCGATAGCAATAAGGGGTTTTTGTGGTCGCCAAAACGTTTGCCGCTGAGTTGTTCGAGTTGTTTCAGGTATTTGCGGATCATTTCGTGCAGCTCTTTTTTCAGGGCTTTTAAGCCTAAAATCGTTTGATGTCTCCTAAACACTTCTGTTGTGATCACAAATCCGGGAGGCACCGGAATACCTGCCAGATATAGATTTTTGAGGTGGTAAGCCTTGCTGCCCAAAAATACCTGATTATCAGTTTTGGGATTGCGCTCTGTGAACGGGCTGATCACCATTTCTGAATTGTAAGTCATGATATCGCTGATCAAATTGCCGTCGAGCCTGTCGGCCATGCTGCGCAGCGACTGCAGAATGCGTGAGATAAAATTGTCGAGGGGTTGTACCAAAAAAGCCTCGGCAATCACATCGCGGTGAAAGCCTTCCGATTTCATGCTGATCAGTTGCTGTATCTCGCGTTCAGTTTTATACTGAAGGGGATCAAAAATCTGAGGGATTACAATCTTTAGCGGGTATTCATACGATTTTAGGAAATACTTGATAATGATACGCTTGACATCCTCGGCCAAAAACTGAAAGATATTGATATACTGATCAAATGAGAAGCTCCGTGAGGTGAGGCTGTATCGCAGCATCTGCAGGTTGGAGTTAAAGCTTTGGTTGGTGATGCCGTCCAGCTCGAGGCCTGAGCGGAAATACTCCAGGATGCCGTTGATTTCTTCGAGGGTGCTGGCCGAGATATAATCCAGGTTAAGACTCGAAACCACTTTTTCCATTAATCGGGTGGCCACATTTTCGAGCCGAAAGGTAAGGCCAAGTGCTTCAAATTTATTTTCGCGGTAAACGCCATACATGGAAGGAATTCCGATGGCGATATGTCGTTTGTGATAAATATTTTCCCAGCTTTCGCTTTCCTGCGGGTTGAAAATGATTGCTTTAAGCTTCTCCATAAAAGAATAGATCAGCTTGAGCGAGTGACCATAATCCTGTTTGTTCATGGCCTGTTGCAACAGCTCGATATCTTCGTCGGGAATAAATGGATAACGACGCAGCAGCGCAATGATATTCACTGTTTCGAAGGAATATTTTTCACGCAGGTGATCATACAGGACGCGGATATCATGTATGCGCTCGCTATCGCGCTTTACCAGCTCAGGATTTGCATCCACAAGCTCCATTGCTTTTTCAAGAAGAACTTTAAATCGCTCCAGACTACAGCTCAACAAACCATCGGCATCTGATTGCTGAAGGCGAGCCATTTGGTTGACAAGCTGATGCACTGTCACAAAATATTCACCTTCGGTATCAACAAATTGATACACATTATCGGGCAAAGCATTGCGCAGCTTTTGCAGCTCGCCATCATGCCAAAACCTGAAAACCCTGCGTGTGAGTTCGATCAGGGTGTTGTTGCTTTCGGTGTGTACCTGCTTACGCAAAAAGTGAATGAGTTTGTCCTGGCGGCCACATATTTCGTCCATGGTTGTGGTTACATTGCGGATTTCGCCCTCGGCACCTATTTCGGTGAAATAAACCGGAAAGATGCGTGTGAGCTGTTTTACCTTTTTGTAGTAAGGAGCGATATTGGAATTGAGGATTTTGGTTATTTCGCGTTGGAACAAATCAGTGTCACTGATAAAAATCCCGCCAAGACGCAAATTGACGATCAGAGCCGAAAGCAGTTTTTCCATCAGCGACTGTGAATATTCGATCAGTTGAAGCCAAATCCGGATATTCTTGATATGATTCTCATTCACGCTGAGTTGCCAGTTTTCATCCACAAATACCATTCCCGGTGAGGCAAATCCAAAGTCGATGAGTCTTTTTTCGTAATGATTGATCATTTCTTTGTGTTCAGTCTGATCAATATCAATCACTTTGAGGCCCAACGTAAGTTGAAAATCGAGTACAGGACCCAGATGTGTTTCGCGAAGCTCTTCGGCCAGCGAAAAAATCAGGTCGATAAACGGGATCATTTCCTCCTGTTTGAGTTCGTCGATGGCATGACGAATCATCTTATCCAGGTTCCAGATCATACGTTCCTGCTTGCTGTCCAGTCCGGGCAGATGAAGCAGGTAAAACTGGTACTGAAACTGTTTCAGAAAGCTATCCAGCCTGGAGCCAGTTTCGATAAAATGTTTCGAAATCATTTCATAGTCAGGTGCTTCCAATAAGTCGTCCCAATTTTTGAACGAATCAAGCTGGTGCTGCAGCTGCTCAAAATAGGTTTTGCCTAATGCATCTTTCAGCATTTTTTTGTTAAGGGTATTAAGGATTTTGCCTTGTGCCTTGATCCATTTTTCGATCTGGGTGCTGTTTTGCCAGTAGTGATAGGTTTCTGTTTTGATCTTTTTTAAGAGGTCAAAAGCAGTGTTTTTTAATTCTTTATTGGTTTGTGCATTATCCAGATGACGTTTAAAATGCAGCGTTCCGCGAATGAAGCAATCCTTATTTTGATCGAAGCGCCTGGCGAGCACTTCAAGTGCCTTCAAGGCAAGTAGTTGCTGATGTGAGGCATTTTGAAGAATCAAGGTGATCAGCTCAAGCAAAGTACGGGCAATCAGCAAGTGCAGCTCGCAGCTGTTTTTCTCTGTCAGCAGCTGATCCATCATCTCGATGGGCACACTCAGTGCATTGGCCGGCATTTCGGGCTTGGCATAAAACCAAAAATCCGTTATCAGAATTTCACGTAATTCTTCTATAACAAATTTTCGGTTGGATAAAGGATGGTGAAACTCTGTAATGCAATCGGTTGCACGTTTTTTTATCCCATAATAGCCTTCTGACATCCCGATGAATTTTTGATGATCCTCGGGGATGTAAATATCTCTGTATCTTGTTTCTGCAAGATTTGCTTCAAGCGCCTTCGAAGTGAATTTTGTCGCCATCAGGTAAATTTTTAACATTCGAAGATACGGAAATCACTTAACTTTGACGTATTAAAAAGCTTAAAAAACAATAAGTCTCTGCGCTTGTTTTAAAGATATAGCTATAAACATCAAAAAACTTAAGAATTATGTCGAAAATTAAAATCGGAATCAACGGTTTTGGACGCATAGGCCGCAATGTGTTCAAGATTGTTATGGAACGGAATAATATGGAAGTTGTTGGCATTAACGATCTTACCGATACCAAAGTATTGGCTCATCTGCTAAAATATGATTCAACTCAGGGGAAATTCAATGGCACGGTTTCCTACGACGAAAATGCCGTTATTGTAAATGGTAAACGTATCACAGTTACTGCCGAGCGCAGCCCTATCAACATCAAATGGTCAGTTACACCTGATGTAGTTGTTGAGGCTACCGGTGTTTTTCGCGCACGCGAAAGCAGCAAAGGAGGCTATGGCGATCACCTGAAGAATGGCGCAAAAAAAGTGATTCTCTGCGTACCTTCCAAAGATCAGATTGATGCCACTATTGTTTTGGGCGTTAACGACAACGACTTGAAAGACAGCGACCAGTGTATCTCAAATGCCAGTTGTACTACCAACTGTCTGGCTCCGGTGGCCAAGGTGCTTAACGATCGTTTTGGCATCGACAATGGTTTTATGACCACCATTCATGCCTATACCAACGATCAGGTGATACTGGATGCCCCGCACAGCGATCTGCGTCGTGCCCGTTCGGCTGCACTTTCGCAGATACCTACTACCACAGGTGCTGCCAAAGCTGTTGGTATTGTTATTCCGGAACTGGCCGGCAAGCTCGACGGACTGGCTGTTCGTGTTCCCACGCCAACAGGTTCGCTAGTTGATTTGGTAGTTAATCTTAAAACGGAAGCCACAAAAGATCAGATCAATGCCGCCATGAAAGAGGCAGCTGAAGGTCCGATGAAAGGAATCCTGGAATATACCGAAGACGAAATAGTGTCGGTGGATATCGTCCACAACAGTCACTCCTCCATTTTTGATGCCAAGAGCACCATGGTGATGGGTAAAACAGTTAAGATTTTGTCCTGGTACGACAATGAATGGGGCTACAGCTGCCGTGTTGTTGATCTGGCCGAAAAATTTAATCTCTAAGACGACTAACACACTGATACCTTACTGAACGACAAAAGCAGGAGCTCCGGTTCCTGCTTTTCTAGTTTTCAGCTATTTGTCAGTCAGTTATCGCTCTAATGCAACAACCACTTCCAGCTCAACCTCCTGTTCCAGGTGTTCTTCCACAAACATTTTCAATGAATCTAATTGGGCTGATTGCAAAGGTTCCGCAGTTACCAGTTTGAATGCAATACGCATTGGCTTCAGATTATGCACTTGAATTTCTCTTATTTCTGTCCCTTTCCACTCAAATTTTTCCATCTCGCGTGTATAATGATGCACTTTTATCATCTGGCCAAAGCTGAAAGCCAATGGAATACTCAGTAAGAGCACCACACTCAGCGAAATCAACATGCCTTTGGTAGCTCTTTTAAACGGACTAAAACCAAGCAGCATAAAGGTGAACGATCCTGCCAATACGATGCCTGCCAGGTTAGTAACCAATAGCAATAAAGCACCCAGCCCGATCTCCCAGTCGAGCCAGGCCAGGCCAATAGCCGAAACGGCAAGCGGAGGAATCAAGGCCACAGCAATGGCAACACCGGCAAGGGTTTTAGCTACTTCCTCGCGGGCATGAGCATAGGCACCCGCAATGCCGGATACCACAGCAATGCTCAAATCGAGTAAATTGGGTCTGGTGCGTGAAATGATTTCGTGACCAGCATCGTTAATCGGTGTAAACCAGGTTAATATCACTGCAAAAAGCATGGCAAAACCCATGCCTGTTAAAATGGTTCGTGCACTTTGGACGATGAGTGATCTGTCCTGACGCAAAGCACCCATACTCAGCGAGATAATCGGGCTCATCAGGGGAGCCAGTATCATTGCACCAATTACCACCGGACTTGAATTAGCAAACAAACCAAAGGTAGCCAGCATGGTAGAGAGCACCATCAGCACCAGGTAAGATGATTTTGTTTTGGCATTTTCGCGCAACAGCTGAAAAAGCTCTTTGAACTCATCGCTGGAAGCCTGTCGGATTAATGGTATAGTATGGCCACTTAACTCTTTGGAAGTTTGTTCGCCAGCCAGTGCCCTGGTCTTGATCAGTTCGCCCGATTTACCATTATTTTCTGGTAATTTGAGGTAGGCTCCCGGATACAGTTGCAGCTGCTGCTCATGCATTTCAAAATCCAGTTTGTCTGCCCTCCGCACCCTGGCGTCATGAACAAAAACCTTTTCGCCTTCCGGAAGTTCCAGGCCAAGGGATGCAACTTTCAGATGGGCAGCGAAATCAGGCAGTCGTTTGCCGTTGTTCCAAAAACCAAAAGTATAACGCAGCATCTGTGAAATACTTCTAGGGCTTATCAATAGGGCATGTAAAAGGCCATCGTTCACCGAGGAATCGTCCAGTACCAGTCGTGAGAGTAAGGAGCTTTTGCGGTGCTCAGAAATGGTGATGCCGGCAACAGCCGTCTTGATTGTTTTTTCGTTTGGCAATACAATATTTACCCTGAAAAAACGCGTCTTAAACAAACGTTTGAGGCGTTTAATACTTCCTGGCCTGAAAAAATTGAGCGACCCCAAATCGCTATTGGTCATAAAAGTTTCGCCTACTGAAACCTGATTAAAGACCACTTGTTCGTTGCAGAAAAGCACATCGGTAAGCACTGGTTGTTCCAGCTTTTTCAGATGTTCAACAGCCTTTTCAAGCTGACGACTAACCCCCAGGCCGATACAGGATTCTTTTGCATCCGGATGAGGTAATACGGCCAAACTGAGCTTTTTTTCGAGGATCAGAGGCATGGCATCGCGTAATGCAGCATCCGAAAGATAAGTCAAAATCGCTGACTCTTCATCCAGACTTTTCAAGCCATCAAGACTATAAATGGCATGTGATTCGAGCATTTCTTCCACCAACGGCAGTAGTTTCTCCTGCACAAGTTTCTGCTGATCTATGTCATAGATTAAGTGGAAGCGCATATAGCAAATGTATGTTATTTTAGGTTTGGCTGCAACAGATTTTTTCAAATAGATTTGGATCGGTAAACATTCAATGCAAATGATGATTTATTCGAAAGGAGGGTGATGTATTGCATGGAAATCAAAAAAGCAGCACGAATATTCATGCTGCTTTTTTGATTACATTAATAAGTAGAGCTATATTTACAAAACTACAGAACTAATTGTATTTGAAAGAATAAATATATCCTTCGGTAAGTTCTGGTGATTTCATCAGTGTTTTAGTTTCCTCAAAAGTCTTTACGCCATCAACTGTGACATATTTTCCTTTTGCCAACCTCATAACGCCATCGCCTTCAATAATATTCAGGTTGTTAAGCCTAACGCTTACAGGCACTTTACCTTCTTCAGAGGCAACGATTTCGATTTCTTCATTGGCATTTGCTGTGTAGGAAGATTCCAAATCGTCTAAAACGGAGATACATTCATCATCTTCGTAGCAAAAACGCTTGTGCCCGTATTCTATCACCTCAATTGTTATGCTTGATGAGTCAGAACCTTTCATATAAACTACCCAAACATCCTCGGTTTCAGGTTCAGGATCGGGATCCGGATCAGGTGATGGCGAATTGTCATCACTTTTAGAGCAGGCTGCGATTAAGAATAAAAAGGAAAGCAAAACAAAGGCTTGTGCGAATGATTTTTGTACTGTTTTAATGTTCATTGTTACTTTTATTTGATGATTAATAAAGAAAAGCAAGCTGAAAAGGTCATTTCAGCCAATTACTTGTTGTTGAGTTTTTTAAGGGTTTATTGATTAATAAAGTTTAGTTTTCGAGACAATCCATGCCTTCAATGTAGAAAACCTCATCATCCTCATCTAATGGGATATCACATTCTTCTGCTGCCTGAATCAAGGCTGCAGCTGCCTGCTTGAGAGCCATACAATTGGCTTCGGTACGATCTTCACCATAGGTTGCAGCTGCCTGAGTCATTTCATAAGTGAGATTATAAAGTCGTTCGTTGCAGTTTTCGGGGTTTTCGACATTGATATTGTCGTCCTGTTCCTTATCTTTAGAACAGGCTGATCCAAGGATCATTAGCAAGGAAATAATTACTGGTAATGCATAGTTTTTCATTGTTTTCATATTCATTTCATCTTTTTGAATTTTTAAAAAAAAATGGGGAAACCCTGATTCAAGAAACCAGTAGTTTCCCCCTGGTTCATTAATCACCAATACAAGCCGGTAAGCGATTTAGGTCATCGGTAAGATTTGAGAATTCAAGTCTGTTCCAATCGCCTGTGCCGCCAACCGGACAGCTTGTTCCGTTATATTCAGCAAAATGCACATCCATCATCACCATAATCAGTGTATGTGATAAGTTCAAACTGACAACGCCATTCCAAAGGTCTGAAGCATCTCCGGCACTTCCGTGGCTTATGTTCACATGTTCCAGTATATTCACCGACAGCGCATTAGGTTCGCTATGATTCAAATGAATCTGGCCCCAGAAGCCGGGTGTAGGATTTTCGCCCCTGATGTGGATGGGTTCCTGTGCAGTGCCCTGGGCAGTAAGGTAATTTGGTCCGTCGAGAACCGAAATTCCAAGATCGCTGCCCATTTCCAGCTCAACACCTGGCTGGATGATTAGTTGTGATTTACTATTTTCGGTTCCTCTGTGGATGTCAAGATTTCCAAGAGCCAAATAGGGCACATTGAGGGCATTCATCGTGACAACGGCTTTTTCGATATTTCCCCTGCGAATCATTACCCTGTCGTTTTCATTACCTGAATAGTCATCATTCGGATCAAGATTTCCAACGATGTAGAATGGAATGCGCACAGGAGCAGCATTGGCGGTATAGGTGTTGCCTGACAAATGAATCGCATCAATAAGTGGTTGGTGCGATTCGCCACTGCTGCCCCGCGGAGCAATGCTTAAGCCAACATCGATACTGTTTTTGATCACAGAATTTGTGAGATCAAGCGAGGCACTTGCGTAAACTAAAACCGCTCCATAGCCAACATCTCCCAATCCACCAACTCCGCCAGGACCTGTAGTAGCACCCGCATATTCCACAATGGCAAAGGAAATTTTATTGTTGTTATTACTTCTGAATTCCAGTCCGCCCCACCATCCATTTTGAGGTGTGGTAGCCGTAAAAACTATGGTGTCAGATTTTGTTCCGGAAGCGTTTAAGGATCCATCTGCTTGTACGATAATTCCGGCTCCCTGTCCGAATGAAATCACGGTGCCAGGCTCGATTTCCAGGTTGCTTTCTAATAAAACTGTGCAATCGATAAGATAATCAACCGGCCGCTGTGGATCATCTTCAAGTGTTTGATCTTCGTTGAAAAAATCACATGATAACTCAATCGGAGGAAGAATTTCGTCGTCAGGTTCTACCTCATCATTATCGTTGGTGCTGCACGAAAACAGCATAAATGAAGCAAGCAGTAATGTTGCAAATTTGAAATAGTTGAAATAATTTTAGTACATGACAAAAATTATAAACAATTGAATATCAACTAAATATGTTAATAACTTTTTGATAACTAATTCGTAAAATACAATTTAAAATACTGGCATTCAGTATCTTGAAAGAAATATTTCGACGTATGACTTCAAGACACACGAACACCAGTATCGAGAGTAAAAATAGTGTTTTAGTTTCAACACTTAGTGAAATTTTTGGGCAAAACATGAATTTAGCCCGAATAAAGTTCTTTGGCTTATTTAT